>Ga0185299_10000139_pt1 | contig 229523 bp, 147 predicted proteins | sample PaiPotPPA55metaG_FD_128002 | JGI IMG/M metagenome (GOLD analysis project Ga0185299, IMG submission 128002) | Iron sulfur acid spring bacterial and archeal communities from Banff, Canada, to study Microbial Dark Matter (Phase II) - Paint Pots PPA... ...
ACACAGACGAAAGAGGATGGCTCGTGAATCCGCAAGGCGATCCCCGCACTCTTTAAAAAGCCGTCTCACGACGGACCGTGGAAGGTACGTCCTTCGTTGTTTTGGCCATTCCCATATGGCAGTCTTTCTTTTTCTTTTCCAAGAGCATCGCACCTCCTTGGTGCTTGAAGGCGAGGCGGATTGACCCGGCGCCTCAATACGCCTAAGCTACTCGGTAGCGTGTCGGGGCGCTGCCGTGTCCGCGGAGAGGACTGAGTCCACCCGACTGCAATCGACGATCGACTTCTATTCGGCTGACAAACCTTCTTTCAGCCCGTGACGCGGACACCGGGTGCTTTGAAAGGAGGTCCGTTGTGACCGATTCTCATCTCTCATTAGACCGTGAGTGGCCGCACTGGCCGGACTTCAACCAGTTCAAGCGTCAAGCGAAGGAGCTGCTCAAGTCCTACCGTGCCGGCGACGCCAACGCAGTCGCCGAAGTCGAACGGCACGAACAGGCTCCCGATCCGGCTGCTTTCGCTTTGCATGACGCGCAACGTGTGCTCGCAAGAAGCTACGGCTTCACGAGCTGGCAGAAGCTGAAGAACTATGTCCAGACGATCGAGAACTATCGCCAGCCGCTCCAGCCAAAGTCTGATGACGATCCGAATAGATTCCTGCGCCTGGCGTGCATCACTTATTTCGACGGCGATCATCCTTCGCGGCGCGAGAGGGCGCGGCGGCTCCTCGCCGAGAAGCCGCACATCGCAAAGGCCAACATCTACACCGCCGCAGCAGTTGGCGATGTCGCGGCGGTTACCGACTTGTTGACGAAGAACGCGGATGTACACGCGAAAGGTGGGCCGTTCGATTGGGAACCGCTGCTTTACGCGGCGTACTCACGAGTCGACAGCGAAGCCGAAGAGCACTCGACGTTACAAGTAGCGCGGCTGTTGATCGAGCATGGCGCCGACCCGAACGCGGGCTTCCTGTGGGACTGGGGCGGACAGTTTCCGTGTCTCTGTACTGCGCTGACTGGCGTGCTCGGCTTGGGCGAGATGGACGTGCATCGAGTCGAAGGGCCGTTGTACCAGCCGCCCCATCAACGTTGCTTCGAGTTCGCGCGGCTACTGCTCGAAGCCGGCGCCGACCCCAACGACAACCAAGGACTCTACAACCGCATGCAGTATCCCGACGACGAGCACTTGAAGCTGCTCTTCGAATATGGCTTGGGCAAGGATCAGGGCGGGCCATGGTTCAAGCGGTTCTTTCAGTTCTGGCCGCGCGTCGACAACCGCAGCCCGGCGGACATTCTCTCGTATCAGTTGCTTTACGCGGTTAAGGTAAACTACTTTGACCGCGTCAAGCTGCTCGTCGACAACGGCGCCGACGTTAACCGCACAAGCCAGTACCCGGCAGACGCTCGCGCCCCGTATGCGCTAGCCGTGTACTACGGTCATCAGGAGATCGCCGACTACCTTGTCACCAAGGGAGCGAAGCGGATCGCTCTCAGCACGGCGGATGAATTTGCCGCGGCCTGCAACCGAGTCGATGCGGATCGCGCACGTGAACTCGTGGCGCGTCATGCGTCGCTGTTGGACGATCCGGGAGAACTCCTCATCCTGGCCGCCGAAGAAGGCCGTGCGGACAGTCTTCGCTTGTTGGTGGAACTAGGCTTTGACGTCAACGGCGAGGCGGACCGTCCATCGCCGTTGCATTACGCCGCTCTCGCCGGTCAACTGGACACCGTCAAATTGCTCGTCGAACTCGGCGCGGACGTGGACGCCCGCGACCCTCACTACCGAGCCACGCCGCTGTCCGCGGCAAACTACAAGGATCAGCGGGACATCGTTGGGTATCTTCTTCGGTTCGCGTCGATATTCGACGCTGTGGAGTTCGGAGGACTCGACCGAGTGCGCACCTTGCTGCGTGAGGACCCTGACTGCGTGAATGTGCGAGACGATGACAGACGCACTCCGTTACACTGTGCTAATAAGGACACGCAGCACGGCGAGGAGATCATCGAGCTTCTCATCGAACACGGTGCCGACATCAACGCCAAGAACAACGAAGGCCGCACTCCTGTCGACCAGATGCTGCAAAACAGCCGCGAGGATCTGGCGGAGGTTCTGCGTCGGCTCGGCGGCCACTCGGCGTGAGCGGCGCAGTCCCCATAGATCGCATGGCGCGAACCCAATCCTGGACTCCGGAGGTAGCTGCCCAGCTCCATGAATGGCTTGGCATTTGCCGCGTTCAGCAAAATTTCCCGCCCCGGGCAATCCGTGAAAGCTTCGAGACCCCTGTTCTGAACAACATCCAGGAGAGCATTCTTGGCCAGGACGCAGATTCCGTTAGAAACAACCTGCTTGTCGCCAGGGAGCGACCGCTCCTTTCTGCTGCGCGAGCTTCGCGGCGCGGCCGTGTTTGCGCGCTGGCAGAGCGTTGGCAAACGAGGGTGAAAAGCGCTTCTAGCGGTTTCTTGTCCGTGATTCCCGGCGCCCGTCTTTCGTTCCCGGCCGCCGCCTGCGATGCGTCCGCCGAGGCGATCGTCCCAATTTTTCCATAAGAAGTTTGCGGGTAGCAGCTGTATCACTGTCCCTCGTTCCCACTTCTGTCCACACTGCAACCGAGCAATGCGCATACTGGACCATTTAGCTTGGTACGGGAGGGTACCATGAAGTCGGCACGCTATTTCGAGAACTCGCGGATGACCAGAAAAGCCCTGGCCGCGTACGCCCGCTTCGCCAATGGAAGGGGGGAGAAGGCGTGGTCAATTGCCCAGTCCAAGCTCAAATTATATCGCGACGCCCTCATCGCCTTCGCCGGAACGGCCAATGACGGCACGAAAAGAGCGAGCCATGAGAAGATCTTCGGACAACTGCGAAGTTCGTGGGGTCTCGGTCGGAACGGAACAGAACTCTGGCAAGCGGCAATCGTCTTTGACGTGCTGACCAACCACTGTCACCCGTGCTCTAGAAGCAGCCGCCTGACCCTTGCTACGTTGGAGGATGAGCCCGACCAGAAGGTCGTTCTGGGCTGCCTAAAGTCGATGAGGGGACTCAAGAAGCTGCGTTCTGGGAACTACCCGGTGATGGCTGTCTCAAAGAACCTGCACTTTTTCAACCCAAGGTTGTTCGTCATCTACGACAACGACGTCATACTTGGGCGCGTCTACCGCGTATTTAAAGAAGATTGGATCGCGTGCTACCGCCGCTTTCGCCCCACCGCCGATGAGTGGCTCAACTTCTACGTCGCTTACCTGCTGTGGGCGAGCCACATGGTCCGCAAGAGCCACGAGCGGCTAATGGAGGACTTTGCGGATTGGTTTATCCAGACGGTGAGCGATGAAGCGGACGCCCAGGACTTCCGGAATGAGTTGCGATTGTCCTACGCCACGGCTTTCGAGTTCATCGTAATTGGAGCAGCACAGCTTGAGAGTACCTGCGTGCCGCGCCCCTGCACCTGGATATACAAGAAGAGTAGGAAGAAATAGCACAAGATGGTCTAATCCGAACCGGAGCCGGCGCTGACTGAGAGCAGACAAAAGCGGTCAGGACTCTCGACCCCTTTGCCCTACCGCGCCAGCGAGGAAAATCGGGTCAGTTCATATTTCGCCGGTACAACGCGGACGGCCCCGACGCCGAAATTACCACGCCGACCGCTCGTACACCGAAACCGACGATTCCGACGCCAGCGACGGCTCACACCACCAGCGACGAGGCGGCGCCGGCTGCGGCTTTCATTGTGGTGCATCAGCGCCGGGTGAGTCTTCCGTCGTTCTCGTCATCCCCCATAGATATTGGAGATAGCCCGCACCTTCGAGCAACGGCTCTGGATTGTACGGCACTAGGTCACCCTCGAAGCTCATCCAATCGTCTCTCGGCACGTTCGGCTCATCGAGACCGGGCAGAACAACCGCAAATACGCGCGGGCGGCCCGCCTTGGGCCGTAGCCGAAGAAAAGCGAGTATGCCGGATGGCTTACGCAAGAGCATGATGGCGTGGTCGCGGTCTCCCATGAAATTGGAAACCGTATCCGCCGACGGAATCACGATTCTGCTCTTAAGACTTCCACCTTCAGGATTCCTAATTTGCTGACGCAAGGGATCAAAGTGCGGGTGAAAGGCGAAATCGTATCCGAAGTAAGCAAACATTAGAAGGAAAGCCGAGTGGTACATCGCGGCTTCGATGCGTCGCGGCCAATGGCGGCCACCGTACACAAGCGAGATGTTGAACGCTCCTCGCGTAGCACCGCTGGCGACCTCCTTCATGTATTCGTTTACTGCTTTAATGGCAGATTCGTTGGACTGCTTCTCGGGATCGAACACTGGCACGCCCACGATGTACAGGCGCCCGGACGCTGATTTTATCAATCCCTTCTTTCCGGTGAAATCGACGGTAAGCAGAATACCGGCGCCATAGGCGTCTGCCCGGGCGCCAGTAACTTCCACCCAGGCGCCTTCACCAAGATCAAACGGCTTTTTCGATGACTCCTTCGTCAGCTGGTCGTTGATGACAGCGTGTGCGATTTCGACCGGTATCGACAAGTCGAAATCATCTGGCAACCTGTCGGCTATGCTCGGGTCGGGAAGCGGCGACTTAAGCACTTTCGGCGGTGTGTCTTGCAGAAAGAATTGGGTTTCGAGACCAATTGTCAGCCCTGACTCGATGGCAGTTGGAGCGTAGCGAAAATTCGCTAAAGTAACCGACCGTGGCGTTATTCGGAGCCAAGTCGGCGGGTTGTCCGCCACACGAAATACGCCGTTCATGGTGTTCCAGAGATTCTCAGCATCGTTCCGCACATTGAGTTTAGTGGCCAGGCCATCCTCTATCTTTGATTTGTCTCGGTTCAAGGCGTCAGAAACCGGGCCTTGAACCCGGCCGGTAATGTCGATGTCGCCTACGGCGGTTTTTGCTACCGCGCTGTCAACGTGCGCGGAAAGTTGAAGCTGTGGATTGATCTTCCAATTCTTTGTGATGGTAGGAGCGAAAGTTGCGCTGATACTGCCGGTGACGTCAATTCCCACGACCGCGTTGACTGCACCAACCTTTTTTTCGACCTGTACTCTCCCAAAAACGCGCGTCGTTGCGGAACCACGCTTTGCGCTGACATCGTTTGCAACCGTGATCTGGCCCCTCGACGGATTCCCGTAAACATGGGCATCACCTCTGGTATCGAATGGAAATGACTTCGGAATAGCTTTTTCCAACGCTGCGGCAATATCGCTGGTCAGTACGGTCACGGGCGCTGATACGTGGCTCATTGTTGCGAGCAGGGGTAAATCAACGGCCGATTCGGGCGCCGGAACAACCGTAACATGATTGGCCCAAAGGACCCCCATGCCGCCGATGATGACAACAACCACGGGAGCTACAGCAATCACGAAAGTTTTTCGCAACGCGGCGGAGAAGCGCCAATTGCCGTGCGCTTGTGTACGCCCGGGCAATTCATAAAAACGCGCAACTTGCCGGTCAGAAAGGTTCGTCAACCCCAGAGCATGCAGCAGCTTCAGTAGCATGGTGACGGTTTTTTAGGTTGTGCTCTTCCCGACTCCCCCGTCAGTCCCTGAATCAGTGTCCTTCACCGTGCCAAGTGCCGCCGTAACGACGGCTGTTACTCGTTGCCGCAGCTGCTGGCAGACTGTTGCCCAAGCTAAACCTACGGTGAAGGCCACAAACGTGCGCGTTGGCCAGGTTAGCGCATTGAAGGCCAACGAAACAAAGAAGCCGACCATTGTGCCGCCAGCGACTTCCAGAAGGAATTTGCGGCGGTAACGATCCTCTCGATAGTAACCCCGTTGTACGCCGTGGAGGAATTTTGCGCAGCCACCGCAAGTTCCGCCGATGGCCGAAGTAATCAGCGCAAAGTCAAATCCCTCTGGCAACGACATTCTACGCCGTTCCCATTTGCGAATACCGCAGTTGGCATGGGTGCATAAAACGCGAGCCTATTGTTCCACAACCGCTGTCGAAATTCAAGCATGCGGCGGCGAAGCTGGAGCGCAATCTTCAAGCTATCCGTTTCTGTCCTGACGAATGGATGGCGGAATTTGCAATGGATGCGTGGGACGAGCCGAGACGGACGAAGATTGAGGCATTCCAGTGGAAATTGGGGCAGCGACTTCCGCAACTCGGCCAAACAATCATAATCGAATGGGGCACATGGGGACGTTCCGAGCGCGACGCCTTGCGTATGGATGCAAAAGCCCTGGGAGCGGCAGTCGAATTGCATTACGTCGCTGTGCCCGTCGAGGTCCTTTTTGAGAGGATGGCCGCCACCGAATTTCAGGCAGTAGCCGTTTGGTTGCGCCGCCCTGGTTTGCGATTCGTCCGCGTGGGGACTTCCGGCATCTCCTCCAGAAAATCTTCCATCTTCCTACCCAGTGTCCGCGCAATTCGGAAAAGAGCGTATACGCTCGGGGTCCGGTGATCTTGCTCCCAGTTGCGAATGTTCGAAACAGCGACTCCTGCCTCGGTGGCCAGCTTCTGCTGGGTGAAATGCGCCGATTGACGCAGGCGCTTCATACGCTGCCCGAGAGTCTCTCCTTTTTTCACTTCGCTCTCCCAAAGTCGAGCTTCCTTTGATTATCAGGCGTCGATCCAGGTCCGTCAACCGACAGAGCGCGCCCTAACGGACACGTTTGCATACGTCTATTGACTTAGTACGTCATAAGACTTACAATGCCTCCTTTGGCCGACCCGCTGCTCAGGGCTAAACGACCGCCCTGCTGACTGCTATACTGCTATCCGTAAGCCAAGGGAGTAAGCAAATGAACATCCAGGCCAGCTGCACGCTTAAGCTCGGCGACGCACGTGACCTCAGCTGGCTCGCGGATGAGTCGGTTCATCTCGTCGTCACGTCGCCGCCGTACTGGGTGCTCAAGAAATACAACGACCATCCGGATCAACTGGGCGACGTCCCCGATTACGAGGCGTTTCAGCACGAACTGGACAAGGTCTGGCGTCATTGTTTTCGCGCGCTCATCAAAGGGGGTAGGCTGATTTGCGTCGTCGGGGACGTCTGCATTGCGCGCCGGCGCAATAAGGGCCGGCACATGGTCGTTCCCTTGCACGCCGACATTTCGGTGCGCTGTCGGCGAATCGGCTTCGATTACCTGACTCCCATTCTTTGGCACAAGATAGCCAACGCCAGCTATGAAGTCGAGAACGGCTCGGCGTTCCTCGGCAAGCCATACGAGCCGAACGCCATTATCAAGAATGATGTCGAGTACATCCTCATGCTTCGTAAGCCGGGAGCCTATCGCCAGCCGACCGAAGAGCAGCGCCGCCTGTCCAGGATCAGCAAGAAAGACCATGCAAAGTGGTTTCGCTCGATCTGGCTGGACGTTCCCGGAGCATCCACGAAACATCATCCCGCACCGTTCCCGCTTGAACTGGCGACCCGGTTAGTCAACATGTTTTCGTTTGTCGGTGATACTGTTCTAGACCCCTTTGCCGGGACAGGAACGACGTTGCTGGCGGCGCTCCGATGTCAACGGAGTGCAATGGGCGTGGAGATCGACCCGGCATACGAACGGTTGGCGCGGGCACGCCTGGCGAGGGAGTTAAGCGGGCACCTATTTGAGGAACCGCTCGAGATAAGCTCGTGAAATGCGCTCAAGAAAGCTCTGGTACTCATCGCGGTCGCCTTTCTGGGGAGCGGGCGGCCTGGTCCAGAGTGTCGCGGGGCTCTGGTTGTCGCAGTTGACGACAAGTGTGGCAAAAGCATCGAAGCCTACCTGGTCCACGCGCTCGCGCAACGGCAGCCCTTGAAGATGCCGCACCATCCGTTCCGCTGCTTGAGGCTGCTTGTGTTGAGAGATGTGCAGTTCGGTCCCTCGCTGGCGTAGCGGCGACACAAAAGTTGTGGCGATGTTGACGACAGCAATGCCCGCGGCAATCGCGTCGCGGTCTCCCTGGTGTACGATTTCATGGGAAGAACTCAGTTCATCGTAGATGCGCGGCTGCGACTTGGAGTGTTCCGTCATGGCCGTCTTGCCCTCGCAGGAGATCAGCACGCGGCTAATCTTGCCGCGATAAATATTCTTCACCGCGGACGTAAGCGAGGTATCCGGCGTGCCGGTGCCGATAGCCAGGTCCAGGGTTTTCAATTTTCCGCTCTGCGGCCAGAGATGGCTATAGTTGATACCGTACACGACCTGCCCGGCGGCAGCTTGCTCTCGCAGCCCCGCACACTGTTGAAGCAAGTCTTCGAGAATGAAGCGACACAGCGCAATCGAATGGGCATCGCTTCGAGGATGGTAGCGGTAAACGTATCCGTAACGAGGATCCCGGTGCTCATTCTTGGCTAGCCAGCGGATGAATTTTCGAGGGGCAGTGAGCGCCATAGTATTTTTTGGCAGCGAGCGCACGAAGGACAAGGCCTCGTATGATCATGTCGGGCAAGTTCGACGGAATCAAGCGGAATCAAGAGGATGCCTCGCCGCCAGGTAAATGCGGGCACCTGGTCGCGAAGGTCATCGGGGTTGCCAGCCAAGGCGATTAGTGCGAGCTCGGCAATCGGCGGCTTGGTGTCCGACTTCTGTCCGGAGAGCGGCGGCTGGCCCTGGGCGTTGGCAGGTTCCGCGGTGCGCTTCGGCGTGGCCTACGTGCCAGTTCGGCTCCTGGAGTGGCGGCGGATCTATCTCCGATTGTAACCGCGGGTGGGGCTTGTCAGGAGGAGATGGTGAAGCGGCATTCGTAGAGTCGCGGCCATCTCATTCGGGAAGAGTCTCCGGGAGACCCTTGATCCCGCGTGACTGGAAATGCCGAACAAGATCAGGCCAGGCCGCCACGAGGGTGTTCCGTACGACAACGGTTTGTGCTACCCCGTCCTTCATCTCCAGTACCAACCGGCGCTCGAGGTAGGTGGTGTTCCGGGTCTGCTTTTCTTGCGTTTCCAGGCGGGCGCTGCGCACGTCGTCGAACCGAACTTCGTAGCGATGGATGTTCCACCACATCCCGTCGGCAACTTCAAAACGCTGATTATCGACAACGGTCTTGTTGAGCAGCAGCATTGGAATGGTAAGGATGATTAATACTGGACCCAGGACCATCAGCACCGGTCCGTAGCGGTAGTAGTGAGAGCGCTTTTGGTAAAGCCGAAAGCCGTAAGCTGCGACGGCAATGCCTACCACAAGAGCGAGCAACGGCGTCCACCAGGCAAAACTCACGGTAGTTACCTCTCCATTCCGGCTGACCCCGTACCAGGCCGATGCCGCAATAACTGTCATCGGGACACTGGCCATAACGTAATGGACCATTTCTTCTTTCCTTCGCGTCAACCGCCCGCCGCGTGCCCCGGATCGCCTTGGTGAGTACGATGATATTCAAGCGGACAGCGACCCACTGTCCATTACTGGGCAAGGGGCAAGGAGAGTGTATGGATGCGCAGGGTAGCGGGCCAAGATTAATCATCGTCTGCGGCCTGCCGGGCGCAGGAAAGACAACTCTCGCCAAAGAGCTGGAGCGCAATCTTCAAGCGGTCCGTTTCTGCCCTGACGAATGGATGGCGGAATTTGCAATGGATGTGTGGGACGAGCCGAGACGGACGAAGATTGAGGCATTCCAGTGGCAATTGGGGCAGCGACTTCTGCAACTCGGCCAAACAATCATAATCGAATGGGGCACCTGGGGACGTGCCGAGCGCGACGCGTTGCGCATGGGTGCAAAAGCCCTGGGAGCGGCAGTCGAATTACATTACGTCTCTGCGCCAGTCCAGGTCCTTTTTGAGAGGATACAACGGCGCGGAATGAAGATCCGCCAATCCGGCGGGAGCAGGTCCAGCAGTGGGCAAACGCATTCGACGTGCCGACTTCTGAGGAAATGGCCCTGTATGACAAGCCCCAAAGCGTGCCCAGGCAGTGATCCGCTTGGCTGGGCGGATTAGCCAGGAATGATGGGTCGCCTCACGCGTCCCTTTGCCGTGCCTACTTACGAATGTTCTTGAGCGACGACATGTGATCGCAATTCACCATCATGGCCACGCCGGCCTTAAAGGCGGGCTCCTGTCCGGCGGCGGTTGTTGAAGGATTTCGTTGCGGCCGTGTTACGGTGTTCTTGAACTTGCCGGCTAAATGAACGAAAGTATACTTAGCTGAGACGCTTGAGGAACGCCACAGAGCGCGGAGGAATCTGGTTGAATCCTTGATTTCTGGCCGTAAAACGGAATCAACAAGGAGGGCCTGTCCCGTGGCAAAGAACGGCGTGTACTCGGTCAAGGAACTCCACGGCAATCTCTACTCGATCTACCGCGCCGATGCGTTCGAATGGCTCCGCCAGCGCCGTCTGAATTCGATTCATGCCGTCGTCACCGATCCACCTTACGGGCTTCTTGAGTACACGACCGTCGAACTGGAAAAGATGAAGCGCGGGCGCGGCGGGGTGTGGCGAATACCGCCCGCCTACGACGGCGCCAAACGCCGGCCTTTGCCCCGATTCACGGTCCTGCGCGAGCGCGACAAGATTGCCCTTCGCGATTTCTTCCGCCGGCTCGGCGAGGGATTGCTCCCTGTGCTCGTGCCGGGCGCGTACGTCTTCATCGCCACCAATCCGCTGGTCTCGCACCTCGTTTACGGGCCGCTCATTCAAGCGGGTTTGGAGCCGCGCGGCGAGATCATCCGGGTGGTGCATCGGCTACGCGGCGGCGATAGGCCGAAAAACGCGCATGAGGAATTCTCGGGCGTTTCGGTGTTGCCGAAATCGTGCTGGGAGCCCTGGGGACTCTTCCGTAAACCGTGCCAGGGACGGGTTCAGGATAATCTTCGCAAGTGGCGGACCGGTGGTCTCCGTCGCATCTCCGCTGAGGAACCGTTTCGAGACCTGATTTATTCCTTGCCAACGCGCGGGCCGGAGCATGTCCTGGCCCCGCATCCGTCCTTGAAGCCGCAACACTTCCTGCGGCAGATTGTGCGGGCCGCCTTGCCCCTGGGCGAAGGGCTGATCCTCGACCCGTTCATGGGTTCCGGTTCCACCATTGCCGCGGCGACTGCCCTGGGACACAAGAGCATTGGCGTTGAGATCGACCCCGAGTATTTCGACATGGCCAGTGAAGCCATACCCCGTCTCGCTGCCATGCACGTCGATGAGGGCACCAGCAATGGCAAGAAGCCAGGACTTCGACGCGTCGGTGGCGCTGCCGCCCGGCATGACAACCGTCGCCATACGCAAATCGATTGAGTACATCGAGCGCGAGGCAGCAGACCTGATCGACATCTACTTCGAGCAGATGAACATTTTCAGCGCGGTCATCGGCATCCTCGGAACGAAGGGCTTAGACCAGTACAGCGTCTACGAGAAGATAAAACACACCGGCCAAGCCCAAACACGGTTCCCGGATCTGTGCCGGCGCGGTTGCAATCCCCGGCAGTCGCCGCGCCATTGTCTCGAATCGAAGGGCAGCAAACGCGCGTGGGCGATCCAGTCGCATTATGACCACGAGGGCTGGTGCGTCGTCTGGCGCTATCTGGTGGATCCGATGGAGTCGATCGAACCGGACAAGCCGATCCTGGTGTGGCGCGTCGACATTGTTTACTTGAAGAAAGAGGATTGGAAGTACGAGAAAAGTGGAGCCGGCGAAGCCGGCGGCGGCCGCACGCACACCTTCGCCGTGCGCGAGCCTGGCAAAAAGCTGAAGGCCTGCGCTGTCTACCGGCGCAAGGATATCGTCGTCAAGGACGGCAAGCCGATTCCCAGAAATGGAACTGACAACGGTGGCTCTCAGAACGGTGGCCAGGTATGAAGCAGCGTAAGCCGTATGGAATTGCGGGCGGTGGTCGGGGGCCATTCGCCCGCAACCTTGAAGCAATCCTGAGACCTTCGCCGGCGTCTGCTGGTGGTTTCGGCCCAAGAGCTAATGAGCGGGCGCGGGAAGATGCAGGTGGAGCGTCATGGGATGCGAGCGAAACGGACACGATCAACCGGACCATGTATCAGATTTGCGGCACGACCAGCACCGTCACATGAGATGGTAGCTCGCGCGTGCGGTAGACCCGCTGCGTGGCCTTGCGGTAATCGGACGGCTTGGCCCTGGGGATGTCCACAAAGGTCTGAGGGTTTCGGTCGAACAGCGGGAACCAGCTCGATTGCACCTGAACCATGATGCGGTGGCCGCGGCAGAACCTGTGATAGACGTCCGGGAGTGTGAACTTGACCCGCGTCGGTTCGCCCGGCGCCATCGCCTCGGGCTTCTCGAAGCTCTTACGGAACCGGCCCGGCATCACCTCGCCGCGCAGCAGTTGCTGGTAGCCGCCCATCGTCACGCCCACCGGGGGTTGGAAAGGCGGGTTGGGCTTCGGGTCGGGGTGGTAGTCGGGGTAAACGTCAATCACCTTGACAACAAAGTCGGCATCGGTCCCGGTCGTCGATACGAACAGCTCGGCCCCAATCGGCCCCGCAACGGTGAGGTCCTCGTTCAGCACGTCGGTCTCGAAGACAAGCACGTCGGGCCGACGGGCGGCGTAGCGCTGGTCGGCAGTCATGAACTCCTGGGACTTGCGGATCGAGAGCTTGTTTTCGAACGGGACCGGCCGGGACGGGTCGCTGAGGTACTCGTCGTGGCCGTCCTCGGGCCGGGCGTCGGGCGGTGGTGCCTCGCGCAGCCGGCCGTCGGCGTGAAAATAAAGTACCCTCGACTTCGTGCCCGCCGGCGGCCAGGCGTCGTGCCGGCGCCAGGTGTTCGCACCCGTCTCGAACACCCAGGCGCCGCGGTGCTTCCCCTCACCCTTGCCCTTCAGGTGGTACTCGTAGAACGGCAGCTCGATGTGTTCGCGGTAGAACGCGGCGGACTTCCCGCCGAACGACACGTCGCCCAGCTTCGCGCCGTCGTCGCGGACCCAGGCCGCGTGGAACCAGGGGCCCATCACCAGCAGGCAGTCCGTCTGCCGGGAGTTTCTCCGGACGCTCTTGTACACCTCCAGCGCGCCGAACAGGTTCTCGGCGTCAAACCAGCCGCCGACGACCATGACCGGGGGCTTGATGTCCTTCAGGTGCGGCCGGAGGTTGCGCGCCCGCCAGAAGTCGTCATACGTGCGGTGCCGGATCGCCTCGTCCCAAAACGCCGACTCGCCCTTGAGGTAGCGGCGGCCCACTTCGCCGAGCGGGCCGAGCTTCAGGCAGAAGTCGTAGCCGTCCGGCGTGGTGTGGGTGAAGGGTGGCGGGCTGGCGTTCGGCGTAGGCCCCGCGTGCGGGCGGTCGACGAGCGCCATGAAGTTCAGCATGTACAACGCCAGGAGCGCGCCGTTGTGGTGCCAGTCGTCGCCCATGAACCAGTCGGCCTGCGGGGCCTGCGGCGAGGCGGCCTTGAGGGCCGGGTGGGCGTCGATCATGCCCGCCGCCGCGTAGAACCCTGGGTACGAGACGCCCCACAGCCCGACCCGGCCGTTGTGCCCGGGGACGTGTTGCAGGAGCCAGTCGATCGTGTCGTAGGTGTCGGTGCTCTCGTCGATATCGGCCGCTTTCTTGCCGGCGACGTGCGGCCGCATGTGCACGAACTCGCCCTCGGACATCCAGCGGCCGCGCACGTCTTGGTAGGCGAAGATGTAGCCGCCGGCACCGTACAGCGCGAACGGTTGCAGGCCCTCGTAGTAATTGTCGGCCCCGTAGATCCGGACTCCGTACGGCGTCCGGTACAACAGGATGGGACAGGCCTGGCTCCGTTCCTTGGGGATGTAGACGGCGGTGTAGAGGCGCTTGCCATCGCGCATCGGGATGCGGTACTCGTATTTCGTGTAATGGGCTTTGACCTCCGCCGCCCGCTTGGCTTCCGCCTCCTGCGCGGCGGCGCGGGCGGGAAGGACTGCGGCCAGCATAAGAAGAGCAAGTACGGCACGGCGCCTGAACATCATAGCGGAAGCCTTATTTCGGCCGACCTCTTCCGGTGGGACGATTCCCGGATCGTAACGGAGCAGTTGGCTGAGATCAACGAAGATTTCGACCGGCGCGTAGCATCAACGGGTCGGTGATGGTGAAAGGCTCTTCTTGGGCTGCGTGCGTTCGCGGGCGGCGCGTCACGGGGGCAGGGCCGGGGCCAACACGCCAACCCAGCTTTCCCCCCATTCATGAGCTAGGCTGGAGGAGTGGAGTAATGCGCGCGCGCCCGCAACAAGGAGTGATCCGCTTGGCCGGGCGGATTTCTCGCAGAGCACGCGGAGAAGGCAGAGAACACAAAGAAAAACTGTCATGTGGCTCGGCACGCGCGAGTATCAAAGTAAAAGGCGGCAGCCATGAGATGGTTTCACACCGTCATCCTTCTAGCTGTTCCCGTCCTCGCGGTTGGCTGCCTCCCGATGACACCGGCGGAAGCGGGAATGGGGTTGTTATTGGCGCTCGGTTTCAGTTGTGTGTTCACCGGCTTGCGCTACAGTCCGCAGTTGCTCAAGGTCGAGGAGAGCAAAACGGCAGCAAGGTTCTTCCTCGGGGCGCTCTTGCTGATCGGTGGCGGCCTCATTGCGGTGGGAGGTTGGTTGGCTGGCTGGTGGGGCCAGTAAGCCCACGGATGTGAATGCGGCGGGGTGGCACGCCCATTGTACTCAATGGGCGTGCGGAGCACTCGCGGGGGTGATCGCACCACGCCCATTGAGTACAATGGGCGTGCCACCCGTCGCGCCCACCGGCCGGTCGGTTGCTGATTCCCAAACGCGAATCACCTCATCATGACCACGTCCAGACGCGGTCGAGGCTAAACGCTAACCCAGCTTTCCCCCCATTCATGAGCTAGGCTGGAGGAGTGGAGTAATGCGCGCGCGCCCGCAACAAGGAGGCTTTGCGTGCACGACCATGGAGGGAATGCCTTTCGCTGGCTTGCAGTTCGCGTCGGGGGCCTTTCTCCGCAACAAGGGGCTTGCCATGGCCGTGAAAGCCAAAGCATTGGAAAAAGTTGGCGATTATGACCTGCTCGCCAAGGTCGGCGAAGGCGCTGCGGGGGCAGTCTACAAAGCGCGCCATCGAGCCACCGGCCAGATCGTAGCCATCAAGATTGTCAACCAGGACGTTGCCGAGGACGCCGTGCTGCTCAAGCGCTTCGAGCGTGAGTTCAGCACCACGCAGCGGCTGGATCATCCCAACGTCGTGCGCACATTCGCGTGCGATCTGAAGGGGAACCCGCCCTACCTCGTCATGGAGTTCATTGACGGCGAAAACCTGGGGGACATTATCGAGCGGCGGGGCGCGCTTCCCGAAGCCGAGGCCAGCGCCATCATCGCGCAGATCGCTGCGGCCCTGCAGGAAGCGCACGCGCATGGTATCTACCATCGTGACGTGAAGCCGGACAACATCCTTGTTGCCGTGGACGGGCAGGCCAAGTTGACCGACCTGGGGATCGCCAAGGATAAGCAGACGGAATGCGATCTGACCAACGCCGGCCGGGGGCTGGGCACGCCGCATTTCATGGCGCCCGAGCAATTCGCCAACGCCAAGAACGTCGATGGCCGCTGCGATGTGTACGCCCTTGGCGCCACGCTGTACATGATGGTGACCGGTGTCATGCCCTTCTTTACCAAGGGCCCGCTGCTCGAGGTTTTCAAGAAAAAAGCGCGGAACCAGTACACTCCCCCGCGGGAACTCAACCCGAATCTGAGTGACCGCATGGTTGAGATAATCAACCGCGCCATGAACGCGGAGATCGGGGCGAGGCTTCCCTCCTGTGAGGCGTTCATCATACAGCTCACGGGTAAGAAGCCCGAGCGGCTGCGCAACGGCGAGAAACCGAGCGCGACGCCCGGCCCGGACAAGGCGCCGGTGCAGACGGAGCGCCGCGCCGAGGTCCACTATGCCTGGAACGCCCACGGCGCAGGTCGTGCCCGGGGCGGAGAAAGGCGACCGCGCTGGCGGGCGGTCTTATTTTTTCGCCGCTTTCTTGTATTGCTCCAGACGATCTTTTGCGGATCGACCCGTCTCGATTAGAGCGTTCGGAAAAAAAGGGGACAGGACCTTTGACGCACCTAAGAATCGAGGCTTTCACTGGAACTTGAGAGGTCCTGTCCCCTTTTTTTCCGAACGCTCTTAGTGTATCTTTCGCCAACGCCATAGCCCGTTCCTGCGTCTGCCTTCGTCAACACACACGGTGCGGAAGTAGGCAAGGCAAGGAACCCGCGGTGAGGTTTGACCCCCACTCGTGCCCCATCGTTCTTTGACTGTGCCTGGTGTATGAGATAGCCTTGTTTAACCGACGGGTCCGGAATCCGCCTGGCGGGCGGCGGGGTTGCATCACAACCTCGCGCAGCCTCCCCTCCGGGTTGACTGTCGGCGGCACTCAAGCCAGAACGGAAACCTACCTCCCCCAGGTAGGCCACACCAGCGCGCCCGTTGTCTGCCTACCTTCATGCTGGAGGTCAACTCGTGAATCCGTCCCAGGGAACCGTGGCGAGTCGAAGTTTGCGCAAGCCCCCATGCCCGAAGTGTAACGGGCCGATGGCGATCGTGTCGGGCTGGAACTGGTGTCAGCGCTGCGGCCACCGTGAAGAGGGCCAGGCGCCCGACCCGGTGATTGCCCTCAACCCGTCATCAACCCGGCGATCCCGGTCCGGTGCCCCCAGTTCGGAGTTGGCGCTGGCCTTCCGGCTGATCCCGTCCTGGGGCTGGTGTCTAATCGTTGGGCTGGTTTGCGTCTTCACCCTCTCGCTCATCGCGGACTACAAACTGGCGGAGAACTCGCGGCTGCGGGCCATCTGCTCCACCATTGAGGTGGTCGGCGGACTGCTCGCGTTCCTGATCGCGGGCGTGGCGGCGTCCACCCGGTTCGGGCCCATGCACGGGTCGCTCAGCCTGACGGATTGGCTGCTTCCCGACCGCCTGTGGGTGCTGGTGATCAGGAGTTTGCCGGCCACGCGCTGGCACGTCTGCACGGGGGCCTGGTCCGCCATGGCGGTCCTGTGCGGTTTCTTCTGCGTCGGCGGGTTGACCTACTGGCTGCCCTCCAAGATGTCGCCGCCCAAGCCGGCCAAGGTTCACTTCGCCCGCCCAAGCGACAACAGCTCGGAGGACCAGTGGAAGACGGACGACCAGGACCCGTCTGCGGAGAAGCTCGACAAGCCAACGACCGAGGCGACCGAGGCACCTCCACGTCCGAAGCAGACCGTGACGAAGTGCGTCATCGTCGGCTACACGACGAAGGACGGGGAGCTGGACGCGCTGGTTGTCGCCACGGTCCAGGACGACGAGTTGAGCTACGCGGGTATCGTCCCGGCGTCCAAGGACCCAGAGGTGCGCAAGGACTTGCTGAGCCGGTTTGGCTCGCTCAAGGTCGATACCCCGGTCTTCCCCGACCTGGAGGTAAAGGCCATCTGGGTGCAGCCGCGGCTGTTCTGCAAGGTTGAGTCGGCCGGAGTCGATGAGGATGAGGTCCTCAAGGAGCCCAAGTTCAAGGGTCTGGACGTCCCCGACATGCCGGAGCCCGCCCGGGCGCCCGACGGGGAGGGCAAGAACGCCAAGGACGCCAAGGACGCCAAGAGCGGCAAGAGCGCCGCAAGCGGGAAGAAAAACGGGGACACCAAGAACGCCGACGCGAAGGACCGCTCTTCTCCCAAGTAAAGGCGCCCGGCCGCGGCGGAGGTGTACCGGGTTCAACTCGTAAGCGGAGGCGCCCATGAGCGGGAACAGCGACAGCTGGGGGGAGCGCGAAAACAGCGTCGACGTCCTCTCGCCGCCCACTTCCTCCGCCTTGCCGTCGAAGGTGGAGGCGTTGACGCTGTCGGAACCCGGTCCGGCGCCATGCGCGCCGGTCGAATGGGACTGGCTTGCGCCGCCGCAGCAGCCCGAAGAAATGGGCCGGCTGGGCCCCTACCGCGTCCTCGACATCCTCGGGAAGGGCGGCATGGGCGTCGTCTTCCGGGCGGAGGACACGCAACTGCAGCGTCCGGTCGCCCTGAAAGTGCTGCTGCCTTCCCTTACCGACAGTGATATCGCCCGCGAGCGCTTCCTCCGTGAAGGACGAGCGGCGGCCGCGATCAAGCACGATCACGTGGTCACCATCTACCACGTGGGCGAGGATCGCGGCGTGCCCTTCCTGGCCATGGAATTGCTGAAGGGAGAATCCCTCGAAGACCGCCTGAAGCGTCAAGGACGCCTGTCGGTGGCCGACGTGCTGCGCATCGGCCGAGAGATAGCTCTCGGGCTGTCGGCGGCGCACGCGCAGGACATGATCCATCGCGACATCAAGCCGGCAAACGTTTGGCTGGAAGGCGAGGCCGGCCGGGTGAAGATCCTCGATTTCGGCCTTGCCCGCGTGGGCGGTGAGGTTCAGCTAACTCAGCTAACAGGGACGGGCATCGGCGTGGGCACCCCCTCGTACATGTCCCTCGAGCAGGCTGCGGGCAAAGACATCGATGCCCGCTGCGACCTGTTCAGCCTTGGCGCGGTCCTCTATCGAATGGCCACCGGCGAACTCCCCTTCAAGGGCGACGACCCCCTCGCCCTGCTGTACGCCCTCGCTAACAACCCACCTGTGCCGCCCTGGGAGATCAACCCCGCCCTGCCGCAGGCGCTGTGCGAGTTGATTCTGAGCTTGCTCGCCAAGGATCGCCGTTACCGGCCTGCCTCGGCCAAGGCAGTGATCGACGCTCTCGAGAGCATCGAGCCTGACCCGGCAAGCATCGGACCCACCGAAGACACGGATCCTCTTGTTCAATCGGTCGAGTCGGCACAGCCGCCGGAAAAGATCGGTATACCTCGCGAACAACCGCCGCGTCGTCGCAAAAGCTGGCTGGCAGCCGGGCTGTTCCTCGCCGTGTTCGTCCTCGCCCTGGCGGCCGGTTGGCTGTTACTCCAGGGTGGCCTCTTCAAGAATAAAGTGCCGGCCTGCCTGGACGATCTGCGGCCAAAGGACGTTCCCGCAGCGTTGCTGAGGGCGGCCGGTAACGGCGATCCCAATAAAGCTCCCGAGGGTCTGGTGGCCGTCTGGCCCGTGGCCACGTCCAGGACGCCGGTAACCGCTCTGGCATTCAGCCAAGACGGCAAGCTGCTTGCCTGCGGCACGCGCCAGGGCAGGGTGCGTCTGCTCGCAGTCCCCACGGGTGAGCGGGTCGGCTTGTTCGCGGCTCATGCGCGGATGATCCAACAGATCGCTTTTCATTGCGATGGCCAGGTCCTGGCGACGAGCGCCAACGACGGTCAGGTGCGGTTATGGTCCATCGATGGCCTCGAACGGAGGGAGAGCTTCCCGGCTGCCGACGGCGACAGCCGGCCACTGGCTTTTTCGTTCGACGGCAAGATTCTGGCGACGGGCAGTCGTGGGGAAAAGGGCGGCGGTTTGGAACTGCACCCAATGATGCCCGGCACGCCGACGCCGCCGCAGCTGCGCGACAGCCAGTTCGGCGTGTCAGCGCTTGCGTTCAGCTCCGCCGGCCTGCTTGCCGCCAGCGACGCCGATCGCAAGACCGTCCGCTTCTGGGACCCGAGCACCGGCGCCGCGCTGTACTCGGTGTCGCCCGAGCCGGGCGCGACCGTCTCGTCGCTGGCGTTCAGCCCGGACGGCACGCAGCTGGCAGGCACCTTTGTCTCGACTAACATCGTTCGCGTCTGGAGCGCAGCGACCGGCCAGCAGCTTCGGCTTCTGGAGTGCATGCCGAGGCTGCACAACGGGCGCAGCCGGCAGCAAGTCGCCATCGGTCCAGACAACCGCACGCTCGCCGCCGTCACCAGCGCCGGCGTGATCCGCCTGTGGGACCTGAGCAGCGACAAGCCGGCGAAGGTGATCCACGTTTCGCCGGCGGTTTCGCAGGTCGATCAGATCGCCTTCAGCCCCGACGGCCGACATTTGGCGACGGCCAACAACAATGGCACGGTGTACATTCTGCGACTCGGCGATTCCTCAAAGCAATAGTGAGATAACGCGCGCACTTCGCGTAGTCGAAACATCCAGTACACGGCGGTTCCACGCCAAATCCGCTCGTGCGCTGTAGCCAGGGACGTCTTACCTGTGCCTTTTTTACCGAGCCGCCAACAACGCCTGGCTTAGTGGATAAAACGGGTCGCAGAAGGCCGCACCCTATTTTATCCGTAAGCCACGCTCATGCGATGACCTTCGTAAAGTGTCCCTTTGACTTCCGTCCCTTTGACTTCCCTTTGACTTCCCCTTTGACTTCCCGCTGCGAAGTAGCGAAAGACCGCATAGCCCGTCGCCAGCTTCTGCTCCTTTAGGAGGAAGCGGACGCGGGAGGCGTCAGGGCATGGGGGTGGCTCGCTTGGCCAGGCGTTCGACACTGGCCTGCGCCTCCCGCGGCAGCCGTGCCTGAACTCCCCCCTTGGCCAGGGTCTGCAATACCTCGTGTGCGCCCGCGGTGCCGATATACTCCAGCACTTCCACTGCCCGGAGCGGCCCCCGCTGGCTGGGGGAACGGTCGAGCTCGCGTAGCAGCCGCTCGACCCGGCGGCGCTTCTCCAACGACGGCTGGTCTGCCAGCGCCTGGCGCAGGACCGCTTCTACCACAATCCCCAGCGCAGCCAGTTCTTGCGTAGCCCTCTCCCGTTTGCTGAATTGATTACTATCGAGGTCGGCGATCAGCTGGGCCAGCCGCCGCGGGCAGGAGCACAGACGTCCCTTCAAGAAGTCTACGCTTCGGTCCGCTGCTCTCACTAGGTCCCAGAGAGCCTCATATGCCCGCGCGGCATCGTCGCTTGCCAGATCGCCCCAGAGCCTTTCCAGGTCTGTGGACGAGACCTGGATCCTCCGCGGCGGTCTCTGCCGGGTGCGCCCGGTCAGATCCCAGACTAGGGCGGTGCCGTCGTAGCTCCCGGACACGAGGGCCGTGCCGTCGCGCGCAAAGGCCAGACAGAGAAGTGGGCCGCAGGAGCCTGTCAAGGGGGGGAGTTCCCTGCCGGCGGCCAGGTCCCAGAACGTATCCGGTCCTTCGATCCCGCCATGGCCAGGAGCTTGCCGTCCGGGGAGAAAGCGACTGGGCCTATCCCCGGCGGGCGGTTCCCAAAGCGCAGGCGTTCGCCCCCCGTCGCAACCTCCCAGAGGCGGACGTTGCCGTCGGTCTGCAGGGCCAGGGTTTTGCCGTCCGGCGAAAAGGCCCCGGTCCACGCCGCCTCCGGGTTCCCCTGGAGTTCAGGCAGCCGCTTACCGGCCGCCAGGTCCCAAAGGCGAAACTTGCCCGCCAGCAGGGTCCTGCCGTCGGACAAGAAGCCACCGGTCCAGGCGACAAAGCCCGTGGAGTCGGAGGGGAGCACGTCATCAAGCTTGAACCGTCTTGCCCCCGTGATCGCATCCCAGACGCAGAAGTTCTGCAAGGCCGGCGTGCGGAAATCCTTAACCCGGGGCTCGGTTCCCGCGGCCAGGGGCTTGCCCTCGGGGGAGTAGGCCACCCCACTGACCGTGCCCTGTTCCGCGTCGAACCGGCCGCACTCTTTGCCGCTGGCCAGGTCCCACCGGCAGAGCCACCCGGCCCGGTCGCACGCCAGTAGGGTCTTGCCATCCGGGGAGAAGACGGTCTGGAGCAGCGGGTTCCGGAGCCCGCGGAGCTGGCGCACTTCCTGCCAGGTACGCGTCTCCCAGAGGCAGACCGTCTGATCCTCACTCCCAGAGGCCAGGCGCGTGCCGTCGGGGGAGTAGGCGAGCGCGCTCACGCCCCCCTGGTGGCCGCGGAGGCGGCGGACCACCCGGCCCGTGGCCAGGTCCCATTGGTGGATGGTCTGGTCGCTATTCCCCCTATCCCCCGCCGTCAGGACATTGCCGTCCGGGGAGAAGGCCAGGCACTCAGTCTCAAGGAAGTCGTCCGTGAGCCGGCGGGTTTCCCGGCCCGTCGCCACGTCCCACAGGCAGATGCGGGGGGCTCCCTTCCCCAGGTAGACGCCGCCGCCCGCGGCCACGGCCCGGCCGTCCGGCGAGATGGCGAGGGCACTGACCTCGCCATCGACTCCGTTCAGGCAGCACAGTACCTTCCCCGTGGCGGCGTCCCAGAGGTGGACCGCGTCGCTGCACACAAGTGCCGAAGCCAGGACCCGGCCGTCTGCGGACCAGGCCAGGCGTCGGAACCCGTATAGCCCTCCTTGCCTCTCCCCGAACCGTCGCAGCTCCTTGCCGCTGCTCACCTCCCAGAGGCGGATCGTCTTGTCAACACTTGCCGAGGCGAGGACTCCCCCGCTGGGCGCAAAGGCAACGGCGTAGACCGTACCCTGGTGGCCCCGGAACTGGCGGATCTCCCGGCCGGTGTCCAACTCCCAAAGGCGAATCAGAGCGTCGCCGCTTGCGGAGGCCAGCAGACGGCTATCCGGAGAAAAGGCAAGCGCCTCGACCGCCAGGCCATGCCCCCGGAGCCGGTGGAGTTCCTGGCCCGTGACCGCATCCCAAAGGCGGACTGTGTAGTCGGGCGTTTCGGAGGTGCTAAAGTGCTCCCCGCCGCCGACGGCCAGCTTCTTGCCGTCTGGGGAGAAGGCCAGGGACGAGATCGTGTCTCGGTGGAGGAAGCGCAGCGCCCCCAGGCGGGCTACCGCCCCCGGCGGCAGCAGGTCGCCGTAGCGGTCGGTGCGGGCCGGCGCCCTTTCCTCCGGTTTCTGCTGCGCCCCCGCTGGCGGTCCCCCTGGGATGGGCGGGTCCCATGCCAGCAGCAGACACGCGGCAAGCGGCAAGCGGGCGCGGAGCCGGGACATGGCGGTTTCCCCTTCACGTCACGCCCCGTGGACCGCGCTGTCGCTGTCGAGCCTCTCCAGCAAGGCCAGGTTGGCGTGCGCCACCGACCGGACTATTACCTTCGATTGTAGACGATTCAGCAAAACGTCAACATCCGCGTTTACGCCGGGTTGGTTACGCGTGCCCGGAACGAGCCGCTGGTGACGAACGATTAATTAATGGGCAACGGCGGACACAAAAACAACAGGTGTTCAGGGACTGATCCTCTATCGCATCACTGGCTCGGCCGCCCGAAATGGCGTTTGCTATGCGCTTTGTTATGCGCGCCTTCAGGGGTGAGACTACACCCGATCTGCGTGCTGTGAATGTAATTGCTTATGGCAAAACGACCTATGGCAATTCCGTTCGTTTGGAATTTGTTATGGGCATTGGAATGCTATGCGCCCTATGCGCGCGCATAACAAATTGGGCGGCGTCCTTTGCCGGTTTTTGCTGGGCCATGCCAAAATCTTGCCGCTTGCGAAAGAAGGCGGAAGGCACAGGTCTTGCAGAGCTAGCTCTTTTGTGCGTCGCCAGCAGAAGCCCCCCAACCGAGAGGAGGCACCCTCATGCAAGCACATTCCCGAGGGGCAAGGAGGGGCAAACCCGCCAAGCTTCGCTGGTTTGCCGCCTGTATGCGCGCGCTGAATTTACCGACGCCGTGGGCAACCTTTGTGCCGATCGGTCCCGAAGGCCGCAGCCCTGAGACATCGTTTTCGTGCAAGTTGGCGGCGTTGTCATCGAGAAGCCCGAGGCGATGGCGCCGGGCGAACCGACCCGGTCAAGTTCACACTCCCGGACGTCTATCACACGTTCTGCCGCGGCCACCGCATCATGGTTCAGGTGCAATCGAGCTGGTTCCCGCTGTTCGACCGAAACCCGCAGACCTTTGTGGACATCCCCAGGGCCAAGCCGTCCGATTACCGCAAGGCCACGCAGCGGGTCTACCGCACGCGCGAGCTACCAATACCCACAAACCGTTGTCGTACGGATGGCCGCGACTCTACCAATGCCGCTTCACCATCTCCTCCTGACAAGCTCCACACGCGGTTACAATCACAGAAACGACGCGACCACGCGCCGCTGTCTGTGGAGGCGTTCCGCCCGCTCCAGGGCCTCCTTGATATTGGGGCAGATATTGTGGCGGCCGACGCGCCGCGCAAACTCGGCCTCCTTCATTAGCTTCGCGGGCTGTGGGCGAGCGCCGCACAGGATTAGCTTGCGGCCGGCGGCGTACAGTTTGTCGGCGAGCTCTTCAATAGCCATCAGGCCCGTTGCGTCCAGTGCCGTCATCTCCCGTAGACGAAGGATGATGATCGGCGTCAACTCGTCGACGTGGTCAGTCATTCTTGCCAGGCACTCGGTCGTGCCGAACAGGAAAGGACCATGAATCCGGAAGACGGTGACGTACTCCGGAATCCGCTTGTTCTCCAGGACATGAACGCGGCCTTCTTCAAGCTCCTGGCTGGTCACGCGTTGAACCGTGGTCGTCAGGGAGACCTTGCGAATAAAGAGCAAAGCGGCGAGGAGCATGCCTGCTTCCACGGCAATGGTCAGGTCGGCGAACACGGTCAGGGCAAACGTCGCCAGCCACACGCTGATGTCGGCCCAGGGCAGCTTGAGCAGCTTGGGAATCTCCTTCCATTCCCCCATGTTGTAAGCGACGACAAAGAGGATGGCCGAAAGGACCGCCAGCGGAATGTACTGCGCCAGGGGAGCAGCAAAGATAAGCACGGCAAGTAACGTCAGCGCATGGGTCATGCCGGCGACCGGGGTTTTCCCCCCGGAGCGGATGTTCGTCGCTGTCCGGGCAATGGCGCCGGTAGCAGGCAGGCCGCCGAAAAACGGTGCTGCGATGTTCGCGACACCCTGGGCGACCAGTTCCATGTTGGGCTCATGCTTATCGCCACTCATGCGATCGGAAACAACGGCCGACAAAAGCGATTCAATAGCGCCCAGCATCGCCACTGTCAACGCCGAGGGCAGCAAAGGCAGGATCATCTTAGGGTCAAACGCCGGCAAGGCAAAAGACGGCCATCCGCTGGGGATGCCGCCGAAACGTGTGCCGATCGTCTCCACGTGGAGGTTGAACGTTACGACGAGCACCGTGCCCGCCACCAGGGCAACGATATAGCCCGGAACACGCTTGACGAACTTTATGCAGAACACGATCGTCGCCAGCGCGAACAGCCCCAGCATCGTGGAGACCAGGGAGAACGTGGATAAATGCTTGACCAGCGCCTGCATCCTACCCAGGAATTCACCGGGCGTTTTCTCGACCTGCAGTCCCAGGAAATCTTTGATTTGCGTGCTGGCGATCAGGACGGCGATACCGTTGGTAAAGCCGATGATAACCGGCCGCGGGATGAATTTGACAGCGCTGCCCAGCCCCGTGAGCCCAAGCAAGAGGAGGATCATCCCCGCCATGATCGTGCACAGAAAGAGTCCGTTAAGACCGTGCTGTGCGACAATTCCGTACACGACTACGACAAAGGCCCCGGTTGGCCCGCCGATCTGTGTTTTGGAACCGCCCAGCGCGGAGATCAAAAAGCCAGTGATGACAGCGCAGTAAAGTCCGGCCTGCGGCGGCACGCCCGAAGCGATGGCGAAGGCCATGGCCAGCGGCAACGCGACCAGGCCGACAGTAATTCCTGCCGTGAGATCGGCAAGGAGAGTGCGCAGGTCATAGCCGCGCAGGCAAAGTACGGACTTCGGCACAAGTGCCGCCATGCGCCTCTCCTCGGTTCCACTTTGGCAAGGGGAACGGGCTCTATAACGTTGGACAGGCTTGGGGTCAAGCATTTCCGCGCCGAAGCCCGCTGGGGGATGGCGGGGAATGGGGGAGCTGTTTAGGGAATTCTAGCACGAAAATGTGATTCCGAGTGCGTGCTTTTCGCGCCCCAGCTTACGCGGGCAGCCGGAAAGGGGACAGGGTAGATTTCTTCTGGAATCTACCCTGACCCGGGCGCCCCTTGGCCGCCCGTCACCCTGGCGCCGCCGAGTTGACGGCCCTGGGCCGCTGCGTCGCCGCCCTGTCGTCGCTGCCAGAGTCCCTCGAGTCGCCAAGGCGTGCCCTGTTCTTTGGTGAGTTTTAAGTACGATGATATTCAAGCGGACAGCGACGCCACTGTCCATTACTGGGCAAGGGACAAGGAGAGTGTATGGATGCGCGGGGTAGCGGGCCAAGATTAATCATCGTCTGCGGCCTGCCGGGCGCAGGAAAGACAACTCTCGCCAAAGAGCTGGAGCGCAATCTTCAAGCTGTCCGTTTCTGCCCTGACGAATGGATGGCGGAATTTGCAATTGATGCGTGGGACGAGCCGAGACGGACGAAGATTGAGGCATTCCAGTGGAAATTGGGGCAACGACTTCTGGAACTCGGCCAAACAATCATAATCGAATGGGGCACATGGGGACGTTCCGAGCGCGACGCGTTGCGTATGGGCGCAAAAGCCCTGGGAGCGGCAGTCGAATTACATTACGTCTCTGCGCGCGTCGAGGTCCTTTTTGAGAGGATACAACGGCGAGGAATGGAAGATCCGCCAATCAGGCGGGAGCAGGTCCAGCAGTGGGCAAATGCATTCGACGTGCCGACTTCTGAGGAAATGGCGCTGTATGACAAGCCCCAAAGCGTACACAGGCAGTGATCCGCTTGGCCGCTCACTTTGCCGCAACGATGTCATGGAGGAAGCACTGGCCATAAGACCGAGTCATCACGTTCAGGCGGGAGCGTAACGCGTGATGTTCGGCACGCGGTCGAAGTCGGCGTCGGCGCTGGCGATTTTCGTTAAGCCGCTCGCCTGCATCATCGACAAGGTTAGCGCGTCGTTCGTCAGCAGGCCATGCTGCTGGCCTCAAGAAGAAAATCGGGGTCCAGAGCAATGCGTTCGAGCGTTTCGTGATCGCCGGTCCAGCCCATGATGGACGCCGTTTTCGTAGATGGCTTCGACGATCAGGGTCATGGCCTGGGCTCCTCGAGAGAAAAGATGAACGAACGCTGGATTTAGTATACCGCTGGCGCCGGAAAAACGTCGCGGCTCGGGCTTGAAAGTTCAGGGAACATCGAAAGGCGGCCGGACGAAAAGGCCCGAGCCGGGCCTCATGCGACTGCTGTGGAAAAGATGTCGGAGTTTCGCTCGGTCTCCGGAGAGAGGCATACTATTGGCTCGGCGGCACAAGCGCCAAGCATTACGGGTCCGAGGACAAGAGTACACGGCCGTCCACGCTAAATCCGCTCGTGCACTGTAGTCAGGGACGTCTTACCTGTACCTTTTCCCCGTTCTCTTCGACGAGCTGATAACAAGCTGCTTCCTCGCCGTTGCGGACGAACAGTTTTTCGTGAGCGATCACGGGATGGTTCCAGGTCTTGCCCGCGAAGACCTTGAAGCGCGCCACTTCCTTGTGGCTGTCCGGCCGCGCTTCCACCAGGGCCACATCCCCCTTCTCCGAAAGGATCAGCAGCAGGTTCTGATCGGGCAGGAGCAGCACCTGGCCGTTGCCGTAGCCGCGGGCTTTCCATTTCGCCTTGGCCGGTTCGTTCAGGCTTACGCAGACGAGAAAGCTGGCGTCGAAGCCGTAGATGTGCTCGCCATGCACGACCAGGTCGTTGAAGTAGGGCTTGAGGGCGGTCGTTTGCCAAACCTGGCTCGTCGCCCAGCGATCGCCCTCGTGAGAGACGCGGATCAGCCGTGTGCCGAAGTCAAAGCTGGTGCCGATCAATACGTCGCGATCGCTTACGACCGTTGGTTGGATGGCACGCCAGAAGCCTTGCTGGAGGGGCCAGTCGTGCTGCCAGAGAACCTGGCCGCTGACCGGGTCGAGCGCCGTTAGTCCGGCGTCGCTCAGGATGAGGATCTGCTCGACTCCCTGCAGCCGGGCCAGGTGCGTGGAAGAATAGGTATGCTCACCGTTGCCCGCGGTCCAGGCGGGGTCTCCGGACGCGGCCTGGTAGGCGAGGACGCTTTTCGGTGCGGCGCCGGCGAACACGGTAACCAGGCCGCGGGCGACGAGCGGTGATGCGGCAAAGCCCCACATCGGCACCTTGGCGCCCGAGTCGGCCACGATGTCGCGCGACCAGACGACCTGGCCGCCGGCCGCATCCAGGCAATTGAGTCGCCCCGCCGCCCCCAGGGCATAGATCTTGCCGTCGGCGAAGGTGGGCGTCGCCCGCGGCCCCGGCCCGCCCAGGTCCTCGCTGAAGCGGGCCTCGTCCTCGTGGACCCAGACCTCGGCTCCCGAATCGGCATCGTAGCAAACCACGACCTCGTCCTGGTCACGCTGCTCTTGCGTGTAGAGACGGTTGCCGACGACGGCGAACGAGGACCAGCCCGGACCGACGCGATGCCGCCATAGTTGCCGCGGCGGGTGCGCTTGCCAATCGGTGGCGATGCGGACGCCGGGTTGCTTGGCGTCGCGGTCGGGGCCGCGGAAGCCGGGCCAGTCCCCTGGCTGCAAGGCGACCGGTAGGGCTGACGCAGCCGGAGTCCGCGTTGTTCCGGCCGGCTTGCGTGCGCTGAGCTCCGCCAGGAATTTGCTCTCCGCCGTCGGCGTCCAGCGGAAGGAAAAGTCCGACGCCAGGTTGCCGGCGACGCCCTCCCAGCGAATCAGGGGGAAATAGCCCCAGGTAAGCAGGAACACGGCCAGCAAGCCCGCCCGCCGAATTGGCCAGGGCAAAAATGGCGTGACCAGCAGCCAGCCGACCCAGGTGGTCATGACGACCGGCAGAGCAAAGATGATCAGGCCGAAGACGTTCAGAGTCCGATCGCGGAACGGCCAGGTCGCGGCCCCTGCCACGGCGCAGGCCAGCAGGACCAAAAACCGGTCACGCCAAGCGATTCGGCTGGCAAACAGCCACCACCCCACCAGGGCGAGCGCCGCCGCCATGGGCCCGAACATCATGGTGTAGAACTGCAACATGCTGGCTGGGGCCAGCCACCCCGGCAGCGTGGTGACCAGCCAGAGCACGCCGACGATCAGCACGCCGGGCCACAGGCGCAGCCGCCGCGCGCGCGGCGGCGCCGGCTGCCAGGCGGCCGCGGTTACAGCGGCTGGTTGTTGTTCGGGAGGGAGAGGCGCTAGCGGAACGTGGGAAGTCGTATCGCTCATGCAAAACTCCAGCCGGGAAATGAATTTTCCGAGCCAACCAGAAAGGACCAGAATAACCGGTCTGGCCATTCTATATCAAGATGGCGGGCAGAACCATCCTTGACAGCGCGTTCTTCCGACGACCTTTTAAGCGGTCAGGGCGCCGGGCTGAAAGGGACAAGAAAAGGGGAAGGGAGAAGGTGACAGTGAGAAGGGAAGGGGACAGAGAGCAAAGGGACGGATGGGGACAGCGGAAGGACAGCGGAAGGGGACAGAGGACAGCGGATTGGCGGACGGACGGACGAAGGACACACCCACAATCAGCTATTCCCTATCGTGACGTGGCGGGGTGGCGGACTGACCTTTTTGCATGCCCCAACCGTGGCAAACTCACCTGGCAAACTGGCAAACTCAAGGACCGTCTTGGATCAGGCCGGATATTCGCTACTTAATGCAAACTCAGCCAACCCGCCTGCGCGAGCTACATCCAGCTTCCAAGTTGTAGCTGGTTCACCGAATAGCTTAGCGCCGATGAAGTAGCTGTCAGCTGTTTCTCCTGCCTGAGTACATCTGCCGGAGAGCAGCGCAAAAGCCTGCTTTGGGGCCACGGCTATCGCGAGGATTTGTATGAAATTGAACTCTTGGCGCTGGACCTTGGGCGGGCTTTGCACCTTGTTGCTCTCCGGTCTGGTGCTGATTAGCACCGGCGTCCAGGATCTCAAGGCCGCGTCCCGGTTCGGCTGGGTCCGCTTTCATGGCTGTGATGGTTGCGGCAAGGGTTGCGTCGGCGGCGAGTGCCCGCCGGCTAACGGTTTCGATGAGCTGGGCGGAACGTGGTACTGGTTGCGTAGTCCCGAGGAAGAAAAACGCATCACCATGGGTCTGTACAACCGCTACTGCATCCGCTGCCACGGTGTGGATGGCCGCGGTGTCTGGGACATTCCGGGCGTCCCCAACTTCACCGACACCGTTTGGCAAAGTTCGCGCTCCGATGCACAGATCGTCCGGATCATCGTCGAAGGCCGCGGCGCCGTGATGCCTCAATTCCGAGGCACGTTGACCTTGGAAGAAGCGTGGGCCATGGCCCACTATCTGCGTACCTTCGTGCCGGGAACTGAAGTATCGCGCCCGGAGCCAAGCCAGCCGGCAAAGCCCGCGGCGCCCAGATAATCCCTGGTAGTGCTCCGCGGCCAAAATAAGCGACAACGAGAAGAATCAGCAAGAGCCCACGGCGGCCAAGCCATGGGCTTTTTCATTTTCCCCTCTTTACGCAAACTCTTGATAGCCGAACCACTGCCCGAACAAGCCTTTCGGCAACGTGAGCCTTTTCTTGTCCCTGGCATCCCGCATTTTCACGCGCGGGCCGCGAATCCGGCAAAGTTTTCCTAATCGCCAGAACCGCTACAGCCGATGGTATCTCTAGACCGAGTAAGCTCGCTGTCTTTTCACCTTGTCTTTTCTTGTGTCCGGACCCCGGTTCTGTCCTCACGGCGACTTGGGACTGGCTGGAGGACTCCTCTTCTGCCCGAGGCCAATCTCGGAGAGCGTACATGCTTCGGTTTCGCTACTTCGCATGGGCGAGTGCGTGCGTACTGGCAAGTCTAAGCATGGCTCGGGCACAAAGTCTCTCTGAGCAGCCGCAGGCCGGGCCCGCGCAAATCCCGGCAACGCCGGGAACGGCATTCCCCCAAACCACCACCGTACCGCAAGATCAACAACTCGAATCCCTTCGCCAGAACGTCAAGAACTTGCAGAAAGAGCAAGCGGCCGTCCAGAATGCTCCCGAGAGCGAACAGTTGAAAAAACAGCTCGACATCCTGAAAAAGCAAATCGAGACGCAGCAACGTATGATCGAGCTTCTTGCCGACCAGGTGAAAAAACAACCACCTTCTGCGACTCCTCTCGACAAGCTCCAGGCACAGGCGGCCACGCTGGAATCGCGCTCGCAGCGCGCCGCCCAGCGCGATCAGGAGCTTGCCGGCGCCGTGGACGATCTTCGGGAACATGCCGACGCTCAGGAGCGCAATGGTCCCTGGCTGCCCGCGACACTCAAGCAGCTCTTCGATCCCATGGAGAACAATGAGACGCCCCTGAGCATCTATGGCGCGCTGTCGTTCGGGTACCAAAGGATAGTGGGCGACTCGGCCAGCGCCGCCAACGGCGCCGGCCGCCCCGCCACGCCTGGCGGCTTCTATTTCGGCGAATTCACCCCCGACTTCTTCCTGAGGCTCAATGACTGGATCTTTCTGGAGGCGGAGCTCTCGGTTGGCTCGAATGGCGCCGTGAGCGCGGGCGCCTTCGCCCAGGCCGATTTTTTTGTCACCGACTGGCTGACGATCACCGCCGGCCGCTTCGTGGCGCCTATCGGCTGGTTTAACGAGCGTTTGAACACCCCCTGGGTCAACAAACTCCCCACGGATACGCCCGGCAGCTTCCCGCTGTTGTGGCTGCAAGTCTTACCGGCCATGTCCTTGTTGGGCGTGCAGGCGCAGGGCTCCTTTTATCTCGGTTGTTCGCCGCTGAAGCTGGAGTACTCCGCCTGGGTCTCCAACGGCTTGAACCTGACGCCTGCGACCGCAGGAGCGCCGAACATCAATGAGCTGGCCAATCTCGAGAACATGGAGAACACTTTCAACAACATCACCAATGAGAAGGCCTTCGGCGGACGCCTTGGGTTGTGGTGGCCGGCTATCGGGCTGGCAGGCGGCATTTCCGGCATGTTCAGCGGCAATTACGTTGCCGGGGGTTTTGAGGACGCCATCAATCTTTTGGCCGTGGACCTTAACTACCACAAGGACAACTGGGACGTGCGCCTGGAATACGGCATGACCTGGCAGCAAACCGACGCGTTTGCCGGCACCACGGGACTGACCGGCAACATCCGCCGCCAGGGCTTTTACGGCCAGGTCGCCTACCGGCCGAAGGACTTGCCTAACGGCTTCCTGCAGAAACTGGAAGGCGTCTATCGCTACAGCTATGTCGATTTTCGCGGGATCGATCCGACCGCCCTGGACTTGACGACCTTCGCCAGCCCCATCGACGTGCCGGTCCGGCGGCAGCAGAGCGAGTTCGGCATCAATTACTACTTCTATCCCCGCCTGGTCTTGAAGGCCGCCTATCAGATCAACGACGAGCCGGGCTTCCATCTGCACGACAACCAGTTCATCACCGAACTGGACTGGGGCTGGTAGCCGTGAGAACAAGCAAGGAGCACGGTGCGATGCGCAGTACGCGAAACCTCTGGATAGCCGGATTTGGCCTCGTTATCGCCGGAGGCCTGACGGCTCTGGGTTGTTATCACACGCCCCTCGATAACTCCGAATACGCCAAGGGTCCGGCCCCCCTGCGGATGCGCTCTCCGGCCGACGAGGCGCACTCCTGTTGCTACGAGGATTCGCTGACCGGCGGCCAGGTCTTTGATATGTACTGCAGCTACTGCCACAATGCCCCGGCCCTGAGCGAGAGACCCTTCGCTAATTTCAAGAACGTGGCGGCGCACATGCGCGTGCGCGCGAACCTTACGGGCAAGGAATATGCCAAGCTGCTGGAGTTCCTGCAGCGCTGGCACGACGTGCCGCCGGGTCATCCGCCGATTGAGCCTGAGCCCAAGCGCTTCATCTTTTCGCAGCCCATTGCCGAATTGCGGCCGCCAGCACCCGCTCAAGGAGCCGCCGCTCAGCCGCAGACTCTGCCTCAACAAGAAATGCAACCATCGACTGCCGAGGCAGGGCAGTCCAATAACCAGCCTCGATAAGTCGCACGGCCGCAAATAGTGCTCCGCGCACACACCCGTAAAGTCCGCGATCCGGAACGTGCCGGGGGCACTTTTCTAGCCAATCGGACAGTTTAGGTACCTCCGCCCTTCCTGATGGCGATTTCCGGCCAAGCATTTTGCTTGAGCTTTTCCATTCCTCTAAATATCTGTTTCGGCCGGCAAAAACGGCTAGCTTCCACACTCGGACCCTTCCTTTTCTCGCTTTGGCACCCCGCTTGCAAAATGGTGAAGCAAGAAATGCGCGCCGACGGGCCTTCATTCAAGGCTCGTAAGTTGGGCATTCTCGGGACAAAGAAAGGAACAGCCGATGGCGGTTTCAGAAACCCTTGCGATGACACGACGCTGCTTCATCACCGCCGCCGGGCTGGCCGTGGCCGCGCCTGCAGCCATCGCCGCGGGAGAATCCGCCACGGAAACGAGGGATGCGCCGGAGGCTGTCCTCCTGGCTGAAGGGGAGCCGAAAACGTACTTGCTGGTCTTTCACACCGGGCAAGAGGTAATGAAAGGCCTGCATGCTTTCGCCAAACAGCAGGGCCTTGTGGCGGGCCATCTAACCGGCATCGGCGCCATCAGCCACGCGGTCCTTGGCTATTTCAACCCACAGAAAAAAACCTATGAGCGAATCCGCGTTGCAGAGCAGACGGAAGTGCTGGCGCTGACCGGCAACCTCGCTCTGTACGACAACGAACCATTCTTCCATGTTCATACAGCCCTCGGCCTCGAGAACGGCTCGGCACGTGGCGGGCACCTGTTCGAAGCCTACGTTCGCCCAACCGTGGAAGTGATACTAACGGCATTCGCCCACCCCGTCCGACGGAAGATCGACTCGGGTACGGGCCTGCCCTTGCTGGCGACGTGAGGACAGCAACGAAAAGGGAATCCGTGACAACTTTACTTGATTGCTTGGTGAGTTATTTCGGCCTCGATGAAAACGAGCAGCCGGGATGCCGGCGGTATTTCTGTTACCACGTCGTTGCAGGGCCCGGGCCAATGGCGGGGGCAGGCGTCGCGTCGATCACGACCTTGGCGCTTCACGATGAGTCGGAGCGCTGTACCTCGTGCCAGCACTTTCACTCGGTCGAAACCGGGGGACCGGCGGCAGCTATCGACGCAGCGATCCGCTATCTGGACGCTTACCACGGCCGGGACCACCTGCAGAAAGTGCAGAGCCCGATTCGCGGCCTGGACGGCGATCCAGTGACGCAGACCGCTGCTTTTCCCGCGAAGGGCGGCGGCGCATCTCGCAGTCGGGGCGTTCCCGCGCGGAAGGGGTAAGTCATGTGGATCGTACGGCTCGCTCTGCGCCGCACCTACACGTTCGTGGTGATGGCCCTGCTCATCGCCGTCCTTGGCGCGGTCAGCATCTACCGCATGTCCACGGACATCTTCCCCTCGATCGACATCCCCGTCGTTAGCGTGGTGTGGCAGTTCTTCGGCATGCCGGCAGACGAGATCGAAACGCGGATCATCTTCATCAACGAACGCGTTCTGACGGCCTCGGTCAATGACATCGAGCACATCGAAAGTCAGTCCCTCGACGGTGTCGGCGTTATCCGCATCTACTTTCAACCGGGAGCCAAGATCGCCGAGGCCGAGGCCCAGGTCACCGCGACCTGTCAAACGTTGCTCAAGATCATGCCGCCCGGCATCACACCGCCCTACATCGTCCGCTACAGCGCCACCAGCGTGCCGATCGTGCAGATCGCTGTGAGCAGCGACACGCTGACCGAGCAGCAAATTTTCGACTACTGCCAGAACTTCATCATTCAGCAGCTTGGCACTGTCCAGGGGGCGCGGGTGCCCCAGCCCTGGGGCGGCAAGCAGCGCCAGGTTATGGTCGATCTCGACCTGGACGCCCTCTACGCCCGCGGCCTGTCCCCGAACGACGTGAGTACGGCCATCACCAACCAGAACCTGATCATCCCGGCCGGCACCGCCAAGATGGGCGCCACGGAGTACAACATCAAGCTCAACAGCAGCCCCGACGTTCCTGAACGCCGTCGCTTGTCTTTACCAGGGCAGCCTCGACACGAGAGAGACTTTCTTTTGCATGCTCAGCCCGAGCGAAGAGAGTTGAGACGGACTCGCCCAGCGTGCGGACGATTTCGGTCTGGGTTGGGCCAGGCACCTTACTTGTCCCCTTGCTGCCCGCTGATACTGCCACTTATGTAGAGGTTGATGTCATGCGCTTGGCGACGCGACCTGTAGCGAAGGAAGTCCCCCCACATGCGGTTCAAGTCCTTATGCAGTTTGTCATGATCAGTCCGCAAGGACTCTTCAGAAAATCGTGCAACTACGCCTTGCGGATCATCCGGAACATCCGAAAGGCGCAACACGAATGTCGGACGCCCACGCTGGCCCGTCTCGTCAATGCTCCAATTTGCGAGAACAGCAGGGGCTATGCCCCCACCCCTTACAATCTCCGTCTGCAAGATCGCCGTCGCCTGGTGCACTAGACTGTGCCATGAGGTTTCGAGGTGATTTCATCAGAATAGGTCACCCTGAGAACGGATTCGATAGTAGGCATCGATTCGGTTTTAGGCATCGCCCGATCCTCCCTTGGGAAAACGGCCTGATCGCCTCTGCTTGAATAGCTCTTCTACCTGCCGAGTCTCGTCGGTGTGCTTTGCTTCCCAGCTCTTCGTGGCTGCGCTTGTCATGTGGTTCAAGAGAAACTCAGCTGTGATGAACCGCTGCGCTGTCAGGTTTTGAAAATCACGGCTGGTTGTTGGCCGCATCGGTCAATTCCTCACCCCGTATTCAGCCGATCAACGGTCGCCCACGGTGCCCCTTTGCCCGTAACGTCAGAATTTTAGCCGGCATGCCCCAGGACAACAAGACTGCCTGACCCTGAAAGAAGGTCAGGCCATCCGGAACCGTGCCTGGTCAGTTTGCCGTTGCCGCGGGCAAATCGAGTAATCGAGAGCCGCTTTCAGTCGGGGTGGGCGATCAAAAGTCGATTGCCGCTCGTGAACTCGACCAAGAACGCCCGGTAGGGATGACGCCGACCGAATGCGCGGTAGGCGGCATCAAATTGATCCCTGGTCATGCGGCGGCCCCACCCTTGATGAGGTGGATGGAACGGACGGTTTTGAACTCGAAATCCACCAAGCCGCCGTCCTGTCCTAAAAAACCGGCACCACCCCCGTTAATCGCAAGCCGCGGGTGGGGGACTTCCAATGATCGGCCGTCAGTCATCTCCACGACAAACGGCACAAAGGGCTCGCGATGGATCAACTCGATGACCTTCTCTTCCACTTGTTGGGGTGTCATGATCAAGTCCTCTTTAGTCTTCACCTCTAACATTCTACCTCGGCAGGCGTCAGCAGCAAAAGCGGTAACTGTTACAAGAGATTGTTTACGAATGACCCGCGGGCAGCTTTCCAAGCGCCCGGATAACTTTTCTGCCACACTCCGCGTGTCCGGTTCCTGACCAGCTCGTTCTCCACGCTTACCTTCCGTTCGGCGCGCAGAGCCGCATAAGCGTGAATTTCCACGCTTTGCCGGGCACCACGCGGCCCTCCAAGGGTCTCTCCGCCGCTATGGCACGGTCATTGCTTTAGGGTGTTCCAGACAATCGGAACAAGGCCGCGAGAGCAGCCTGACGGGACTTGTGGATGAAGTGTGTCATCCCAACTTTTTCAGAGAAGAGGCAAAACATGAATACCAGACAATTAGGAAATTCGGACCTGTACATCACTCCGATTGGTTTCGGGGCCTGGGCCATCGGCGGCTCGGGCTGGCAGTTTGCCTGGGGCGCCCAGGACGATGACGAGTCCGTGGCCGCCATCCGGGAAGCGCTGGATAACGGCATCAACTGGATCGATACCGCCCCTGTCTATGGACTCGGCCACTCGGAGGAGGTGATCGCCCGCGCCCTCCAGGGCATGGGGAACCGGCCTTACGTCTTCACCAAGTGCAGCATGGTCTGGGACGAGCACGGCAAGATCGGCCACAGTCTCAAGCCGGAGTCGATCCGCCGCGAGTGCGAGGCCAGCTTGCGGCGCCTCAAGGTCGATGCCATCGACCTCTACCAGATCCACTGGCCCATGCCCGACGAGGAGATCGAGGAGGGCTGGGCCACCCTGGCCAGGCTCAAGGAGGAGGGCAAGGTCCGCAACATCGGCGTCTCCAATTTCGACGCCGGCCAGATGCAGCGCGCCCTTGACTTCGCCCCGATCACCTCGCTGCAGCCACCCTATTCCCTGATCCACCGCGAAGTGGAAAACGAAATCCTCCCCTTCGCGGAGCGCGAGAATATCGGCGTGATCGCCTACTCGCCGATGGCCTCGGGACTGCTCACCGGCGCCATGACCAGGGAGCGCATCGAGCAGCTTCCCGCCGACGATTGGCGGCGGAGCAATGCCGATTTTCAGGAGCCGCTCCTGTCGCGCAACTTGCGGCTGGTGAGGCTGCTGCGGGCGATTGCCTACCGCCACGGCCGCTCGCCCGGCGAAGTGGCGGTCGCCTGGGTCCTCGAAAATCCGGCGGTGACCGCGGCCATCGTTGGCGCGCGCCGGCCTGGGCAGATCAAGGAGATTGTCGCCGCGGCCGGGTTCTGGCTCAGCCCGTCGGAACTCGGCGAGATCAAGGCGTTCTTCACGAAGCCTGCGGCAACAGAAAAAGTGGAGCAATTTGTTTCAAGGTAACTGAGTTCGCTCAACAGAAAGAGGGACAACCATGTTTCAGAAAACGTTCTCGTTCATCGGCGCGGTGCTCGTGGCCGGAGCGGCGGTGCTCATGATGCCCGGCGTCAGCCAGGCACGCGGCGGCGGTGGCCACGGCGGTGGTGGCGGCCACGGCGGCGGCTTTGGCGGCGGCCACGGTGGCGGCGGCCACTTTGGTGGCGGCGGCTTCGGCGGCGGCCGTCGTGGCGGCTTCGGCGGCGGCCACTTTGGCGGCTATAATCACTACGGTTACGGCCACCACCGCTACGGGGGCTATGGCTACGGGGGCTATGGCTACTATCCGTACTATGGCTATGGTAGCTACGGCGGCTATTACCCCTCCTACTACGATAGCTACCCCTACGATTCGGGCTACTCTTCTTACGGAGAGGTGGCCCCTGATTATGGGTACGGCGCCGACTACGCCGCGCCGGCGACCGGCGACTACTACCAAAACCTCTACCCCGCTGCGACCGTTGCCCAACCCGACACCATTGCCCACCTGACGGTAAAGGTGCCGGCGGATGCCCAGGTGTTGTTCAACAACGCGCGGACGACTACCACAGGCACGGTCCGGCAGTTCGAGTCACCGCCGCTTGCGGCCGGGAAGCACATCTATGACGTCCAGGCCCGCTGGACCGAGAACGGCCGCGAGGTGACCGAGATGCGACAAGTCCAGGTCACACCGGGGTCGCATGTTGAAGTAGATTTCCCGGCCCAGCCTGGGAAATCTCCGCAGAAGTAGACGGCAACGACCGCCTGTGGAAGTCACGTCGCTAATTGCCAGAGTAACATCGCCATCGGGCGATGTTGCTCTGTCGCCACAGGTGGAACGCACTGTTGTTCTTCCATGTCCTGCGACGACCAATAAGATAAGTTCTTCTGGGTAGGCTCCGCGGACACACATACACGAGGACCAACATGAGCGACGTGAACAACAAAGATAGCCTGGACGTCATTTTCCGCAAGGCGCGGACGCACAATGGTTGGCTCGACAAGCCGGTGGAGGACGGACTCCTGAGGCAGGTCTACGAGCTGGCGAAGATGGGGCCGACCTCGGCGAACATGTGCCCGATGCGCATCGTCTTCGTGAAGTCAGCGGCGGCAAAGCAACGGCTGAAGCCCGCCCTCGACGCGGGCAACGTGGACAAGACGATGGCGGCGCCCGTCACCGCCATCCTCGCCATGGACATCCATTTTTTTGAGCGGCTGCCCAAGCTGTTCCCGCACGCGGACGCGAAGGCCTGGTTCAAGGATTTGCCGGACAACGTGCTTGAGTACATCGCGCTTCGGAACTCGTCGCTGCAGGGCGCGTATTTCATGCTGGCCGCCCGGGCGCTGGGGCTCGACTGCGGCCCGATGTCGGGCTTCGACAATGCCAAGGTGGACGCGGCGTTCTTTCCGGGCACGACGGTCAAATCGAACTTCCTTTGCAACCTCGGTTACGGCGACGGGAGCAAGCTCCATCCGCGCTCGCCGCGCCTCGACTTTGACGAGGCGTGCAAGGTGGTTTGATGACTAAGGGAGACACCGCCCCGACCCTGGAGCAGATGGCCGCGGTCGCCCGCCTCAGCCCCTACCACTTCGCGCGGCAGTTCAAGAGGGCCACCGGGCTGCCGCCGCACCAGTACGTCATCCTGCGCTGCGTCGAGCGGGCCAAGCAACTTCTGCAAGCAGGAACTGATCTCTCCCTGGCACAGGTTGCGGTCTGCTCCGGCTTTTCGGATCAGAGCCAGCTCTGCCATCACTTCAAGCGTCTGGTCAGCGTCACGCCGGGGCAATTCCGGACGCGCGCAAGAACCGCCTAAGTGCGGGTTGCGAAATCTCCCTTGTGCGCCGAACCCGGTAGCTAGAGCAACGATGTTGCCGGCACCAAACGAGTTTGCCAGTTTGCCAAGTTGGTGGCCACCCGTGGCAAACATGTTTTCAGTCGGACCTATTCACGGGCGACTAGGGTTACGGATTCGTTGAAGGCAAGTTTGCCACTTTGCCACGGGCCACGGGGCCAGCGCCGTTCGTCGTTGTTCGCCCGCCAACTCACCTGGCGAACAATGGCGAACTACGAAAAAGTTGCCGCATTGTTGCGGAAGCTAGCCAAATCCTATTGACGGTAAGCGCTTGCTTTTGCGTGAGCGGGTCATTTCCTGCGCACGTAGGAGACAATCGCCGGAGAGCCGGTCGAACAGGCAGGCCACTGGCCATGTTGCCCGCCTTCGGCAATTTCCTCGGGATTCTAATGGTTTGTGCTGGCCATCTTCGTGGCCACGTTGGACATCTTGGCCCGGGAGTTGGCCGTCTTGAAGCCGGGCAAAACCACCGACTTGTTCGACCGACCCATGCGGGATTTTCCGGGAATTCCCGCAATCGCCGCGGAGCTGGCAAGGAGAGTTCGCCAATGAAACGTGAAGAGAAGCATTGCCCCGGCCATCGCAATGGTTATGATTACGCGGCGATCCGGCAACTGGTTGGCGAGGTTGCCAAGCTGAAAATGCCGGACATCAAAGCCATTGGCGAGCGCGTGCCGTGCCACCTGACCGGGCGCAGCAAAGCGGCGCAGGTGAACAGCCTGGAAAACTGGCTTAGCAACATCAAGCTCAATCCCAGGTCCAGGATGCGTTCGTCGCCCCGAAGTTTCAGGCTGTCAAGCAAGTCGGCCCAGACCAGGAACTTGCCGCGAAGCGTGGTTGCGCCCGTCCAGTCATCGGGGTTCCTCTCATCTGCAAGCTCATCTGCCGGGCGGCCGTCGGAACAGAGAAAGAACCGGCGAGTCGCCCGAGGACGATCCCAACCGCGATTGCGGCCAGAAACACAATAAGTCCTAGCGGAACAGGTGCAGATCTGCTAGAGACATTACCAGCAGGGCGAGGCCCCCGCCGACAGCGGCCCCGACCGCGCCGGCGAGGCGGAATGGCCAGTCGATCCGGCCGCTCGAACCTGATTGCTGAAATTCAGTGATGGTGGCCCCGATCCCCCCGGCGAGGCGGATCCGCCAGTCGTCCTGGCCGCGCGAACCGGATTGCTCACCGTTGGCCATAATTCCGTCCCTCCACACAAGATTGTTTTCGAGATTCCCGAGCCGCGACGCCGTCCGGCCAGTCGCGCCGGCCGCCGAAACCTGATTGCTCACCGTTCTTCATATGTCCGCCAAGTCCGCCAAATGTTGGTGGCCCTGTGGCCATGTTGCACAAAAAATCGAGACTTTTCGAGACTTTCGTTGTCCGCCCGCCAATTACACATGTGGATCTTGGCGGATAAGGACGGGAAACCTTGGCCGCCTTGGAGCGTCTTGGGCGATTTTGGCCGATTCTTCACCATCGGCTGATGGCCATGTTGGACCGGCGTGACCGCCTTGGGAGAGTACCGCCATTCTGGGCAACCATCACTTCCTAACCGGACCCGTTCTATCCGTAACGGCAACGCCCGGAAGATGTTCCGAAGACTGTCACTCGGACCCGAACTCGGACCCGAACCATGACCGAGCCTGGCCAAAGTCCGAATGCCCAGAACTTCACCTGCCTTGCCGGTTAGCTCCCAGGCGGCCTTCGGAACAGACGAGAACCGGCTCGTTGACCGAGCCAGATCCCAACCGCGATTGCGACCAAGAACACGATCAGGCCGAGAGGAAATAATCTCAGGTCTGCTAGGGACATCACCAGGAGAGCGAGACCTCCAGTGATGGCGGCCCCGACCGCGCCTGCGATGCGGATCCGCCAGTCGTCCCGGCTGCTTGAACCTGATTGCTCAGCGTTGCTCATATTCCGACCCTCCAATAATTGATTCGGACCCACTCCCGAAAAGTACGATGTCCCCTTTTCCAACCTTTTTCCAACTTCTGCCCGGCCTGGAGGCTTGAGCAGAACAGGCAGTACGGGCACGGCAACGCATGAGAGCAAGGAAAAAGTACGATGTCCCCATTGCTCTCTTTAGGCCTCACCTGGAGGGAGCTGAATAGTTGATAAAGACTCAAGAGCCTCTCTGGCATCGAACCCGGCCAAATATCCCTGGACAGCAACCCTGTAATTGTCCGCGTTTTCCAACGCGGCGATTGGAGGCAGGAAAAAGGTGTCTGCCTGGTACGCTTCTTCTTCTGCCGGGTTTAGTGGCACCAACCCAATTAGGTGAACGAACTCATGCAGGATCACCCCAGTCCTGCACCAGAATACTGGTTGCGCCGGATCCGGAAAATCACCAATATTGGCCCAGTTTGGGCCGATATCAATCTTACGGTCGTCAATAAACGGGAAGCACCTTGCATACGTGAGAGGGGAAAGAAGTTCGTCGGGGACGTATGTGATTCTCGCAGCGAGCATCGTGACGTCCACCGTGCTTAGCACCACTTCGGCTGCCTCAGCGATCCTTGTTTTGTTAGCGAAGGGACGGATAAGGCCGCCGAAGTAGTCAGCGAGCGACTCGAGGTCTTGGGCAGCCGTTACGACAGTATATCCGCACCAGAGGGCGCCAAACACTTGCAGCACCCTAGGCTCAAGGTCCCTGACTTCTTCCTCGCCTTGTTCATCCTCCTCCGCGTCTACCTCTTCGTCGATTGTCTCAGCTTCCTGCAATTCTATCAAATCTTCATTCCCACTCGGGTCGGTGTGATTGACGGGATTGCCGCTCGCGTACAGGTACTTGTTCAGCGAAAGTGGAACCTGATCGGAGCCGGCGAAGGCGTCCCGGCTGAGGAAGCGGCCTGTGGCCGGATCGTAGTAGCGCGCCCGCAGGTATACGAGGCCCGAGGGTCCATCCTGTTGCTGGCCCGCGAACAGGAATGGGTTGTCGGAGCTGCCTGTGTGTACGAGCAATACTCCGTAGGCAGAATACGAATAAGTATCGGTCACTGCACCCGTCGGGTCGGTGAGCAACCGAGTCGAGCCCAAGGCATCCGTCAGGTAGTAACGGACGTTGCTGCCCTCCGTGAACGAGAGCAGCCGAGCGCCAAGGACGTAGGTGCGCAGCGTGGCTCCCGTGGCGTCACTCTCGCGGACCACCTGGGCAGAACCAGGTCCGCTTGCCTCATCGACTAGGTACTTGACCAAACCGCCCGGGCTCTGCTGGCTTTGCCGGACCCCCTGGTAGTCATAGGTGTAGCTGGTAATCGTCCCATTGGGGGCCTGTGAGGTAATCAAGCGCCCGCGGGCATCGTAGCTGTAGCGCGTGACCGCGCCGGAGGTGTCCGTGACAGACACCAGCTTGCCGGCGGCGTCATAAACGTACGTCGAGCCGGCGCCGCTCACCAGTTGATTATCACCGTTGTAGCTGAAGGTTGCGTTCCCCAGGAGCGTGCCGCTTCGGGCCGTCACATTCCCGAGGGCATCATAGCTGTACGTTTCAAATCCGGTCGCCTGGCCGCTGCTGTTGAAATGCTGTTCCTCTCTCACGCGGTTCAACGCGTCGTAGGTATAGACGACCGAGGAACCATCAGCGGCCACCTCCTTGGTGCGATTGCCGTTGGCGTCCAGCGTGTAGGAGAAACCACCTATCGTGGCACCGCCGGCGTTCTTGTAGACAATGGCGATCAGGCGGTTCAACGTGTCGTACGTGTCGGTTTCGGTAACGCCGTTGGGCAGGGTGGTCGTGATCAGGTTGCCGTCGGCGTCGTAGGTGTAGCTGGTGACGCCGCCTTGGGGGTCGGTGACCTGAACGAGGCGGTCCTTCGCGTCATAGGCGTACTGGGTAACGTCTTCGGGCTGCCCGGCGCCCATGCTGTCGGTCATGAGCGTCCGATTGCCCAGGGCATCGTAGGCGTAGCGAATGTAACGGCCGTCCGGCTCGGTCACGCGCACCAGACGCCGCGTGACCGGGTCGTAGTCGTAGCGCGTGGTGCCGCTGGCGTCGCTGACCGAGCTGAGCAGGCCTTCCTCGGTGTAGGTGTGGGTTTCCTGGGAGCCGTCCGGCAGTGTGACAGAGGTCAGGCGACCCGGCACGTCGTATCCGTAACTGATGGTCTGGCCGTTGCCGTTGCTGGTGCTCGCTAGCTGGCCGAACGAGTTGTAGGTGGTGCTATCCGTCTCACCGTCGGGTTGGGTCGTCTCAACGAGGTGCCCTTGCGTGTCGTAGCTGTAGCGCGTGGTGTTCCCCTTGGCATCGGTCATCGCCACACGCTCGTTGTACTTGTACTGGTAACTGGTTACGTCGCCGAGGGCATCGGTTACGGAAACAAGGTTGCCGGCGGGGTCGTAGGCGTAAGTGGAAACGTTTCCCGCAGCGTCTACGGTTTGCACCGGGCGCCCGTCCACATCATAGATAGTCCGCGTGGTCGAACCATCCGGGGCAATGGTGGCAACCTTCCGCCCGTCAGCATCATACTGAAAGCGGGTGGTCCGGCCAAGCGGATCGGTCGTGGCCACGATTTGACCGGCTGCGTTATACTGAGTACTGGAAACGCCGCCCAGGGCGTCAATGGTTTGGATCTGCTTGCCGGCGCCGTCGTAAACATAGCGCGTGCTATTTCCGAGCGCATCCGTCAGCTCCACCAACTCGCCCGCCAGATCGTAGGTGCGTTTCTCGGTGGAGCCGTCGGAGTACGTGGTCTGGACCAGCCGATGGTCGGCGTCATAGGCATAGCGGGTGACGTTGCCGAGGGAATCCGTGGAAGCGACAAGGTTTCCCACGGCGTCGTAGGTGCTGCTTTGGGCGATGGTACCGTCGGGGAGCGTGACCTGGGTCATGTGGCCCTGGGGGTCATAACCGAGCGTGGCGGATAGCCCGGACGGGCCGGTAATCTGCGTGATATGGTTGAGCGCGTCATACTGTGCGATGACTGGCAAGCCGATCGGGCCAGCGGTAGTCGGCATGCCATCGGCGTTAACTGTCAGGCTCCAGCCCCCACCGTTGGCGTCAGTTTGGGTGAGCGGGTCGCCATTGGCGTCGTAGGTATAGCTCGTAACATTGCCGTCGGCGTCAACCAAATGGGTGCGGTTACCGGCGCCATCGTACTGGTTGGTCGTGACGTTTCCGAGCGGGGCGGTAGTCGCGGCGGGTAGACCCCCGTCGTTCGAAATCGTTGTCGTATTGCCCAGCGCGTCTGTCTGCGCGACTTCGTTGCCGCGGGCATCGTAGCTAGCGGTCGTGGTGTTGCCGAGAGGGTCGGTCGAGGAAGCGATGCGCGTGAATGGCGCCGCCGCCTCTCCGTGGACGGCTGCAAATGCCGTGGTGCCGAAGGCGAATGTTTGATAGGTGGATATGGTCGTGTTGCCGAGCGGGTCGGTTTTCGTGAGCCGGTCACCCCGGTCGTCGTAAGTGTACGTGCTGGTTCGCCGGAGCGGGTCCGTCTCGGTGAGCATGTCGTTGTTGGCGTCGAAGGTGTAGCTGGTGACGGCGCCGAGCGGGTCGATCTTCTTCACGATATTGCCGTGATCGTCGTATTCGGAGGTCGTCGTATTGCCCAGCTGATCGGTAACTACTTCGAGCGAGTCCGCCGAATCGTACGCGAATTGGGTCGGGTTGCCGTTAACATCGACCAGCTTCACCAGCCGGCCCTGGGCGTCGTAATCGGTGCGCGATCCGGTTCTGCCCAACGGATCGACCACCTCGTTCAGGTAATGAGCGGGACTGGTGAGATAGACGAACTTCGTCGTGTTCCCACTACGGTCCGTGACAGCCACAAGGTTGCCGTTGCCGTCGTACTGGTAAGCGATGCGATTGCCCATGGGATCGACAATCGCGGCAATGCGCCCTTGCGGATCGCGCTCGAAGGTGATGCCGACGCCGGTCGAGCTGGTGATGGCGGCGTTGCTAAAAGTCAACGTATGGCCATTCGCATCGCTGACGCTTGTGAGCTGTCCCGTGAAGGCATCTATGGTGTAAGCGATACCCTGGTTGGTGGTGAGCACGTAGGCGCCGCCGAAGTTAGGATCGGCGGGATTAAAGGGCAGCCCGGTCTCGAAATCATAGGCCTTGCCGAGGTCATCAAGTCGCAGATTGGCCGGAGCAACCGACAGCGAGTCGGTGACACCGCCGTCGGGCTCAAAGTTGGGCTCAAAGAAGCCGAGGAAGTGTCCGGCCAGGCCGCTCTCAAGCTGGGGTTGGAAGGTAAAGCCCTCACGCTTGCCGCCCGGCAGCGTCACGTAGACCTTGGAATTCATCTGGAAGGGATTGAAAAAGCCGTCCGCTTCCATGCCTGTTGAGGGCACGCTGGTTTGGAGGTTCACGTCGCGGAACTCCAGGGACCAGCCAAAGCCGAAATCTTCCGACTGGTTGGCGTTCAGTGTGTCATAGGTGCGTCTCACGGTAATCGGAATGCCGGACAAGGGGATGCTCAGATCCGTGAACGTCAAGGTGAAGTTACCGAGCTTCACCTTGTCGGACACGTTGACCGTGATCTCCGCACTTGAACTAAGACCGCCCGTGTTGGTGGCCGTCAAGAGCAGGTCGTAGCTGCCGTTTTGCAGCATCGTCGGGTCGAAGGTGCCGAGGACACCATTAGTCACCTGCGTAGTGCCGGTGAAGAAGGTTGTGAACGAGTCGCTGCCTATCGGTGCCACCGATAGGGTGTAGGAAACCAGGTTGGGATCCTGGACTGTGCCGATTACCTGCGTGGGCGCGGTGGCCGTGCCGTTGTCGGCTGGCGTGGTGAGAGCCACGGTAGGGGCAGTGGTGACTTGCGGATTGAACACCACCAAGGTTTGAGTATCCGTACCGATGTTGCCAGCGGCGTCGCTGGCGGTGGCGACCAGGGTTGAGGAGCCGGCCGTGGTGTCGGGCAGGGTCGCCCGGCCCGTGCTATCGAGCGGGACTGGGGTTCCGTTAAGGGTTAAAGTCAAACCCGTGACGCCAACATTGTCGGTGGCGGTTACTACGATCGCATCAGGCGTGCCAAGGTCGACCGGGTTGGCATCCAGGGTCAGCAGAACGCTGGGCGGCACGGTGTCTGCTACCACCGAGATTGTGTACTGCTGATTGACGGTACTGCCGCGGCCATCCGAGACCGAGACGGCCACGGAGTGGTTTCCGATGTCGGCGATTTGCGGCGACCAGGCGATCCGTCCCAGCGCATCAATGGTCATGCCGGTAGGGGCGGTCGTGAGGGTATAAGTGAGCGCATCGTTATCCGGATCAGCGGCCACGACATCGTATGCGTAAGGCGCGCCGGCCGTGACCGCGGTTACGGGCGTTGAATTGATCGCCGGCGGTTGGTTGGGCGGCTGCACCGTGATCGTGAAGTTTTGCGTGGCAATCTCGCCGTCGGTGTTAGTGACGGCGAGCAGGACCGGGTTGGACCCCTGCTGCGTCGTAGCCGGCGTCCACTGCACGAGGCCGCTGGTCGGGTTAATGCTCATGCCCGTGGGGGCGTTGATCAAGGAATAGCTTAGCGTCTCCCCCTGGGGATCGGTGGCCGCTACCTGGTAGCTATAAAGCTGACTTGCGGAGGTCAGCAACGGCGGGATGGAGCTAATGGTCGGGGGCTGACTCCCCGCCGTACTGGAAACGACAATGTTGTAGCCCTGCACGGCGCCGCCGCCCTGGCCGTCGCTGACGTTAATAACCACGGGTTGCGTACCGAGTTGGTTCGTCGCCGGCGCCCACTGGATAAGGCCGGTGGACGGGTTGATCACCATCCCGGTTGGAGCGCTGACCAGGGAATACGTAAGCGTATTGCCTTCTTCATCCTTGGCCTGGACCGCATAGGTGTAGAGTTGACCGACCGTTCCCTGGGTCGGCGGGGTGGAAACGATGTTAGGGGGTATGTCGCCCGAGACGACCGTGATGCTGAAGCCCTGGGTCGAAAAGCCGCCGTCCGTGTCCGTTGCCCGCAGAACCACGCTGGCGCTGCCGAGCTGGTTCAGGTTGGGCGTCCAGCGCACGGTGCCGGTCATGGCGTTGACCGACATGCCTGCCGGCGCCGTATCCAGGCTCCAGATCACGGGAACGTTATTGGGGTCGTTGGCCGTGGCGTCGTACACGTAGTCGAGCCCGGAACGAGCCAGCTCCGGAGGAACCGAGGTGATCGCCGGACCCTGGACGCTGCTGAAATTGTAAGTGACGTTGATGGTGAAGCTCTGCGTGACGGTCAGGCCGCGGCTGTCCTCCACCTGGATCGTGACGGCGTGGCTGCCGATATCGCTCAGGAATGCCACCCAGTGCAGCAATCCGGTGGAATTAATGGTCATGCCGGTGGGGGCAACCGGGAGGGAATAGGTCAACGGGTTGCCGCTCGGAGAGTTGGCGATGACCTGATAGTAGAGAGTAGTCCCATGCACGCCAGGGGGGGCAGGGGGAACCGATTTGGGCGGATGAGACGTGATGACCGGAGGCTGATCGAAGCCAGGGGTGATCACGAGCACCGTGTACGTTTGCGTGGTCTGGCCGCCCACGCCGTTATCCGCCTGAATTGTCACCGGGTAACCGGAGGGCAGACCAGGCCCGACTTGAGGCCCAACCCAGGAGAGCAGACCGCTCTTGGGATCGATGGTCATGCCGGCGGGCGCCTGGAGGAGGCTGTAGGTTATCGGATCGTTCTGGGCGTCCTGGGCCTGGACTTGATATTGATACGGCAGGCCGGTCTGAGCCGGTTGTTGCGGCGGCGTGGATGTGATTACGGGAGGCGCCTCCTCATCGACCTGCACCGTGAACGACTGCAACACGACGTCACCCTTGTTGTCCGTCAAACGAAGCACGACATTCTGCGGGCCGAGCTGGGCTTCCGTGGGCTCCCAGTCAATGATCCCGGTGAGCGCATCGACGACCATGCCATCCGGCTTGACTGGCAGATCGAAGGACAGGACATCGTCATCGGGGTTGAACACGCTCACCGCGTAGCGATACGTTTGACCGGCGGCGGCGGTGGTGGGCGCAGTGCTGGTAAGCTTCGGCGGGCGCGGCGCCGCATTGGTGACGACCTCATTGCCGAAGTCAAGGCCGCTGGTGATTTGCCCCGATTGCACGACGGCCGTGTAGGTGCCGTTCGGCGGGGCGGTCTGCAGGAGGCCGGCCGTCGTGACTTCCGCAACCGAATAGGCGCCGGGCACGAGGTTGGAGAAGAAGTAATGTCCGAGGGCATCAGTTTGCGTCACCGGATCGTTCGGCGCCAACTGGCCAGTGTGGTTCAGGTCGAGATAAACCGTAACGCCTGCCAGACCCGGTTCGAGATCGGCCGGCGGCGCCTGCTGAACGATCGTGCTCTGAATGTCCGACGGCACACCGTCCAAACCGAAATACGCCTCCAGGCCGGGCTCGAGACCGTCGCCCAGGCCGTCGTCGAAATTGACGGTTCCAACGGTGTTGGCCTGGTTGACATTGGTGAAATAGGTGCCGGGACCTTCATAGCCGGTCTTGCCTTCGTTTGAGGCCTGGCCGCCCGGAACGAAGCTTCCGGCACCGATCCCGTCACCGTCAGTGCCGAAGATTGCGGCCAGGCTGTTGAGCTGCAGGGACTGAAGAGCCACGCCGGAATTCGACTGGTTCACCACGCCCACGTAGGTATCGTCGCTGCTATCGAAGGGCGGCAAGCCTGTATTGGTGATCGTGAGGACGCCGTCCGGACCAATGGTGATGACAATGCCGGGGCCCTTGTCCACGCCAATGCTCGGGAACGCCGTGCCGGCAGGCAGGAACGGACCAGGCGGCGGCGGTGGATTGGTGCCGTTGCCATCGCGGATGCCGTTGCCGTTTTGGTCGTTGTAGACCGAGCCCTGGATGCCGCCGGGCGACTCACTTGTTACCGTGACCGTGAACGACTGCATGTCCGTTCCACCATGGGTGTCCTCGACCTGGACGGTCACGGAATTCTGTCCAACCTGCGCTGCGGTCGGGACCCACGTGATCAGCCCCGTGGCAGAATTGATGGTCATGCCCGTCGGGGCTTGCGTGAGCGAGTACGTCAAGGGAAATCCTTGCGGATCCACCGCGCGCACCTGGTAGAGATACGCCGTGTCGATGCTGACCGGAACGGAAGCCAGGACAATGCCGGTGGCAGTGGACACAAACTGAACGTCAAATCCCTGTGCCTGGCCGTCTCCCGCAAACTGGACATTGAACGACGGGGCGTTGATGTTGGTGACCGGTCCTGTTTGGTTGACAAACGGCACATTGGGATCGGACGCGACCAAGTTCACCTGGGGTTGGTCGATCTGGAACGCATAGCCGGTCTCGACCGGGTTCAAGATCGCGCCTTCAATTAGCAGGGTGTAAGCACCCGTGGCGGGCATGGTGATACGGCCGGCGTCCGTGCCGACATTGGTGCTGAACAAAATGTTGCCGTACGGATCCACCAATCGCCAGATGGCCGTGCTCTGAGAACCGGAGAGTGCGAATGGAATCTTGAGAGATTCAAAGTAATAAGAGTCGCCAGCATTGGCCGTGAACTGGTAGAGATTGGTACTGTTGCCGGGATTGAGCCTGCCGCTGACCTGGGTGTCGAAGTTCACCGGAACCGCACTGGCAAGATTGGAGAGGCGGAAGGAATAAGGGCCCGTGGTCGGCGCGGGTGCGTTCACCGTCAGGACGTAGTTGCCCGCCGTCAGTGACATTACGGGGTTGGAATTGTTGGTGGCATCCGAGTTGCTGAAATTGCGGTTCGCGACCACTCCGCCGGGCCCGCTCAGGGACCATTGGAGATTGTTGTTGTTGGTGAGCGAGTCGAAATACAGAAGCGCGTTGGACTGCAAGGTAAACGAGTAGCGGTCCTGTTGACCAGGCGCTGCTAGCGTTCCGGCGACGAGGCTGCCCAGCGTGAGAGCCTTTGAAACGTCGGCCATCGGAAACACATTAAAGGAATAGCTCTCGGTGCCGGTGCTGCTGATGGCCCCTTCCACGAGGAGTGTATAAGTGCCGGGGACTGTGAGCGTGATCCGGCCCGCATCCTGGCTAAGAAAAGTGCTGAATACCACGTTGCCATAGGGGTCGATCAAGCGCCAGATATCACTAAAGGAACCGCCGCTGCCGGAGATGCGGGCGAAGTACAACGGCTGGCCTGCCGTCGCCTGGAACTGGTACAGATTGGTGCTGTTGGCCGGGTTCAACGTACCGCTGACCGGAGTGCCCAGCGTCAAGGGCAAGGGCGACGACAGGTTAGCCAGGTCGGACAGGCGGAAGGTGTAGGCGCCTGTGTGCTCGACGGATCCCGGCGTCGTCGCGCCCGGCGCGAACACGAACAAGCTGTAGTTACCTGCCGGCACAGCCCGCACCGGAAGCTGTGTGTTGTTCCCATCCGAGCCGGCAAAGTTAATGAAGTTAGCGACCAGTCCGGATGGACCAACGAGCGACCACTCCTCCCCTGTGTTGGCCTGGGCGTCGAAATAGAGCAGACCCGCGTTAGCGAGGCTGAAGTTATAGCGGTCGAGCTGGCCCGGTGTCGCCAGGTTGCCGGTGACCGTCGTCCCCAGGGTCAGCGGCTGGGCCGTGTCCGTGATCGGCAGGACATTGAAGGAGTAGGTCGAGCTGACAGTATCGCTGAGAGCGCCTTCGATCAGCAGCGTGTAGGTGCCGCTGGCGGCGATGTTCACGCGGCCGGCGTCAACGGGACCTGAGACAAAAGTGCCGGGATTGAAACCGATGAGGGATTCGTCGAAGACCGTATTGCCGTACGGATCAACCAGACGCCAGCCATCGTTCAGAACGGTCCCGTTGATGTCGGATAGCAGTTGGAAGTAAAGCGTTGTCCCGGCGGTGGCGGTGAACTGATAGAAATTCGTGCTATTGGCGGGGTTCAGGGTCCCGTTAACCACCGTGCCAGGCGTTAGCGCTGCCGCCGTCGATAAGTCTACCAGGCGAAAGGCAAAGGGACCCGTGATCCCTCCCGTGGCGAACACGGTCAAGGTGTACGTCCCCGCCGGCAATAGCCGCACCGGGTTGCCCGCTGCGAACGGCCCGTCCGAGTTCGTGAATGCCAGATTAGGGACGACGGTGCCGGCTGGCCCGTTCAAGGACCATTGGAGATTGACATTGTTTGTTAAAGCGTCGAAGTACGTAAACGTTGCATTTGGCAGCGTAAAAACATATTGAACTTGCTGACCGGATGTCGCCAGCGTGCCGGTAACCGTGCTCCCCAGCGTGATCGGCGTTCCCGTAGGATTCGGCGGCACATTGCCCAGGAAGGGCAGGTTGATCGTATAGGTTCCTGCCGCTGTATCGATAATAGATCCTTCAACCAGCAAGTAATAGTTCCCCGTCGCTGGTACGGTCACCGGGCCTGCGTTGAAGCCGATTGGTGTTTGAAGCACCAGGTTTCCGTAGGGACCAATCAAGCGAACGACGGCGTTGCCTGCGGCGCTGCCGGCCTGGTGTACGTAGTCGAATTGGTCACCCGCATTGGCACTGAACTGATAGAGGTTGGTGCTGTCGGCAGGATTGAGCGAGCCGCTCACGGGCGTGCCAGGCGTCAACGCGGATGCTGCGGCGAGATTGGAGAGTCGGAATGAGTAGGCGCCAGGTGTCTGTCCAATCCCCGAGACGGTGAGCGTGTACGCGCCCGCCGGTACAGAGAGGACAGGATTGAAGATGCTGTTGGAGTCCGACTGGGTGAAAGCTCGATTGGTGACCGCCGCTCCGGCCGGACCAGTCAACGACCATTGCAGGTTGCTGTTATTGGTCAGCGCGTCAAAATAAAGCAGCGCATTGGAACTTAACGTGAATGTATAGTTGTCTTGTTCGCCGGGCGTCGCGAAGCTGGTGCTGACCAGGCTGCCCAGTTGAAGCGCTTGCGTCGTGTCGTTGATAGGCGCCACTTCAAAGGAATAATTGATCGTTCCGGTGTTGCCAATGGCCCCTTCCACCAAAAGCGTGTAGGCGCCTGCTCCCAGGGTGAGCCGGCCCGCATCCGTTGCAATAGGAAGGCCAAATACCGCATGGCCATAGGGGTCGATCAAGCGCCATACTGCGCTGCCATTGCTGGAAAGGTGCGCGAAATAGAACGATTGCCCGGCAAGGGCGTTGAATTGATAGATGTTGGTGCTGTTCCCAGGATTGAGCGTGTCGTTTACCGGCACGCCCAGCGACAGCGTCTGAGCACTGGCCAGGTTCGACAGCCGGAACGAATAAGCGCCCGCCACTTGACCGACGGCTGAGACCGTCAAGGTGTAGGCGCCGGCGGGCAAGGCGAGCGGGTTCAAATTGTTGTTGCCCGCGTCCGACTGGGTGAAAGCGAGGTTGCTGACGGCAGTGCCGCCAGGTCCAGTCAGAGACCATTGGAAATTGCCGTTATTGGTCAACGAATCAAAATAAAGCTCCGCATTTGCGGAGAGGCTGAAAGTATAGTGGTCCTGCTCGCCGGGCTCGGCCAATGAGGCGTTCACCAGGCTGCCGAGAGCAAGCGGCTGCGTGGGGTCGGTGATCGGGTCCACGTTGAACGAGTAGTTGACCGTGCCGGTGTCGCTGAGGACGCCTTCGACCAGCAGCGTGTACGTGCCCGTGGCGCCTAACGTCAAGCGGCCCGCGTCACTGAAGAGCCCGACGCGGAACAGTGAATTGCCGTACGGGTCGATCAACTGCCAGGCCGGGTTGCGGCTGCTCGTTGACAGGCTGGCGAAGTAGAACGACTGCCCGGCGACGGCGTTGAACTGGTACAGTTGAGAGCTGTTTGCCGGAGCCAGGGTCCCGGTCACCACGGTGCCTGGAGTCAGCGCCGGTGCCAGCGCCAATTCCCAAAGACGAAACGCGTAGGCGCCCGTGGTTTGCCCGGTTGCGAGAATGGTCAGGGTGTAAGAGCCTGCCGGGAAGGCTCGCACCGGATTGTTCGAACCATTGGTGAAACTCTGATTGTTAACGACCGTGCCGTCTGGACCGCTGAGCGACCATTCGAACGCGCTGTTGTTCGTAAGCGGGTCGAAGTAAAGAAGCGTGTTGGTCGAGAGAGTGAACGTGTAATGGTCCTGCTCGCCGGGGGACCCCAGGCTCGCGTTGACAAGGCTGCTCAATGTCAATGCCTGCGTGGGATCCGTGATTGGCGCCGCGTTGAAGGAGTAACTGACGGTGCCGGTGTCGGCGACGCCGCCTTCAATGAGCAGGGTGTAGGTGCCGGCGGCGGTCAGTGTTAGCCGGCCGACGTCCGTCGTGAATCTGGTGTCGAACAGCTGGTTTCCGTACGGGTCGATCAATCGCCACTCCGTATTGCCGGTGCCGCCGGAGAGATGAGCGAAGTACACGGCTTCCCCAGCACTGGCGCTAAACTGATAGAGGTCCGTGCGATTGGCCGGGTTGAGCGTGCTGCTGACCGGCGTGCCGGGCGTGAACGGCGTTGCCGTGGCCAGGTCCACGAGGCGGAATCCGTAGGCGCCAGCAGTCTGCCCTGTGGCATCTACCAGGAGCGTGTAAGCGCCGGCCGGGAGCGACAAGGCAGGATTGGAACCACCGAAACTGCTGGAATCCGAGGCGCCGAAGAGACGATTGTTGATGACGGTGCCCGTTGGCCCGGTCAGGGTCCACAGGAAGCTGAGGCTATTCGTCAAAGAGTCGAAGTAGAGGAGGGCACTGGTGGCCAGAGTAAATGTGTAGCGGTCCTGCTCCCCGGGCGTTGCGAACGTGGCGTTGATCGTGTTGCCGAGGGTGAGCGCCTGGGTCTGGTCGGTGATCGGGGCCACGTTGAAGGAGTAACTGTCGGTACCCGTATCGGCGACGTCGCCTTCCACGAGCACCGTGAACGTGCCGCTCCCCGTCAGTGTCACTCGTCCGCCATCCGTGTTCAGAGGAGTGCTGAACAGCATGTTGCCGTACGGATCGATGAGCCGCCACCGGGCGCTCCCGCTGCCCGAGAGGCTGGCGAAGTAGAACGACTGCCCGGGCGTGGCGTTGAACTGGTAAAAGTTCGAGCTGTTGGCAGGATTCAGGGTGCCGCTGATCGGTGTGCCGGGCGTTAGCGTCGGGGCTGATGCAAGGTTGGAGAGGCGGAAGGAATAGTTGCCGGTAGTCTGTCCAACTGGGTTAGGACTAAGAGCATTTGTAGCGGCGTCGGTCACTGTGAGCGTGTAAGCGCCAGCCGGCACGGCCAGCGCGGGATTTCCATTGATGTCCCTGCCATCGGAGTTGTCGAACGCGCGGTTGCTGACGACCGTGCCGGGAGGGCCGGTCAGAGACCAGTGGATACCGGCGATGTTGGTCAGTGAATCGAAATAAAGGATCGTGTTGGCTGCCAGGTTAAATGTATAGCTGTCTTGCTGGCCCGGCGCTGTCAAGTTGCCGTTCACGAGGCCGCCCAGAGCCAGGGCCTGGCTGGTATCGGTGATGGACGCAGCCTCGAAGGAGTAACTCAGCGTGCCGGTAAGGTCGAAATCCCCTTCGATGAGAACGGTGTACGTGCCGCTGGCGGTGAGGTTCAACCGGCCACCGTCGTTGGGAAAGGGCGTGCTGAATAGTTGATTGCCGTACGGATCGATGAGCCGCCACTGGACACTATTGCTGCCGCCCGAGAGGCTGGCGAAGTAGAAGGACTGCCCGGCCGAGGCGTTGAACTGGTAAAAGTTCGTGCTGTTGGCCGGGTTCAACGTGTCACTGACTGGGGTGCCAGGCGTCAGAGGAGTGGCGCTGGCCAGATTGTCCAGGCGGAAGCTGTACGGGCCCGTCCCGCCATCGATCGGGGCTATGGTCAGGATGTAGGTCCCTGCTGGAAGCGCCAGCGCGGGGGAGGGACCCATGTTGTGGGCGTCGGAGAGGGGGATTGAGCTGTTGCTGACGACAACGCCGCCCGGACCGCTCAAAGACCACCCCGCGAATTCGTAGGTGCTCAGAGCGTCGAAGTAGAGCAGCGCGTTGGCCGGTAGAGTGAAGAAATAGTGGTCCTGCTGGGTGCTGGTCGCGAGGGTGCCGCTCACGGTGGTCCCCAGGGTCAGCGCCGTGCCGCTTGGCGGCGTGGGAGGCGTGTTGCCCTGGAACTGGGCCGTGATAGTGTAGTTTGCGGTCCCTGTGTCGCCGATGAAGCCCTCGACCAGCAGATAGTAAGTGCCCGTAGCGAGCAGGGTCACTGGCCCAAGTTTGCCAAATTGCTGAGCGCCGGCCAGGACGTTGCCGTACGGATCAATCAACCGCCAGAACTGGTTGCCCTTCCCACCTTGCGCCACGAACGTGTACGTGTCACCCGCGTTGCCGGACAACTGATACAGGTTGGTGCTGTTTGCAGGGTTCAAGGTCCCGCTGGTCGCGGTGCCGGGTGTCAGCGAAGGCGCGGTTGAGAGATCTGACAGACGGAAAGCATAGGCGCCCGCAGTCTGTCCGGTCCCAAAAACGCTCAGGGTATACGGCCCGGCCGGCAACGAGAGGACCGGGTCGGACTGGGACCCGATAGAAAATCCATCCGAAGCCGTGAACAAGCGATTGTTGACGGCGGTGCCGCCCGGGCCGGTCAGGGACCACTGGAGGCCGCCGTTGTTGGTTTGAGCGTCAAAGTACAGCAAAGCGTGGGCAGCAAGGTTGAAGGTGTAGCTGTCCTTCTGGCCTGGGTCAGCGAGCGTGCCGTTGACGGTGTTGCCCAGCGTCAGCGCCTGCGTGGTGTCGGTGATTGGCGCCACATTGAAGGTGAAGCTGGGCGTGGTGGTATCGGTAATGCCCCCCTCGACAGCCACCGTGTAAACGCCGCCTGCGGTGAGAGTCAGCCGTCCCCCATCACTTTGCAGGTTGGTGCTGAACAGAAGATTGCCATAGGGATCGACGAGCTGCCAGGCATCGAACGGTCCGCCCGAGGTGAAGGCCAGGCTGGCGAAGTAGAATGATTGCCCAGCCGCGGCGCTGAACTGATAGAGGTCCGTGCTGTTGTCCGGGTTGAGGGTTGTGCTGACAGGCGTTCCGGGCGTCAGGGCCGGTGCCGCCGCCAGATCGGACAGGCGGAAAGAGTAACCGCCCACGGTCCGACCAGTGCCGGATACCATCAAGGTGTATGCGCCAGCCGGCAACGCCAGCACGGGATTGATACCGCCGTTATAGCCGCTGGCATCCGAGCCAGCGAAAGTGCGATTGCTGACGACTGAGCCTTGCGGTCCACTAAGAGACCACTGGATGTTTCCGTTATTGGTCAGAGAGTCAAAGTACAGGAGTGAGTTGTGCGTCAGATTGAAGGTATAAATATCCTGCTGTCCGGGCGCGGCGAGATTGCCGTTCACAGTGCTCCCCAGGGTGAGCGCCTGCGTGGTGTCCGCGATCGGCTCGACATTGAGCGTGTACTTGACGGGATTGGCTTCCTTGATGAATCCTTCTACCAGCACGGTGTAGGTGCCGGTGAAGGGGAGCGTTATCCGGCCCGCGTCAGCGGCGAGAAACTGGGAACCGTTCACCGCAAAACTGTTATTCGGTGTGAACAGGGAACTGGAATTGCCAAAGGGATCGACGAGCCGCCAGACATCCCGGAAGTCGGTCCCGCCCTGATCCAGAAGTGACGCGAAATAAAAGGTCTGCCCCGCGTTGGCCGTGAATTGATAAAGGTTGGTGCTGTCGCCGGGGTTGAGGGTGCCGCTGAAAGGCGTGCCGGGCGTTATGGGCGCGGCCACGGCCAGATTGGAGAGGCGGAACGAGTAGTTGCCCACGACGGAAGTCAGTGGGAGAAGCTGTGAAGCCAGGGTACTCGGGTCCGTTTCCAGAACGGTCAAGGTATATGACCCAGCCGGCAATGCCAGAACGGGGTCGAATTTGCTGTCGCCGTCTGAGCCGATGAATTGCCGGCCGCTGACCACGCTCCCGGCTGGGCCGTTCAGCGACCACGCAAAGTAGGGATTGTCCGTCAAGGCGTCGAAATAGAGCAAAGCATTCGCTGTGAGCGTGAAGGTATAGACGTCCTGCTGGCCCGGCGTGCCGAAGTTGCCGGTCACCAGGCTGCCGAGCGTGAGCGGTCCGCCCGACAGGCCGTTCGCGGACACCGTCTGGTTGCTCGTTTGGCCGTTAGCCAATGTGAGTTGAATACTGCTTGGATTGACGCTGCCGTTGGGCGGGTTACTTGCGGGCGGCACATTGTAGTTGGTGACCGGGTCACTGGTGATGCGCGGCGGCTGGTCGTTTGGATTTTGCAGAACGGTGATGGCGTAGGACTGCGTGGCCGTGCCGCCATGCCCGTCGGCTACGGTGAGCGTGACATTTGCTGTGCCAAGCTGGCTCACGGCAGGCGTCCAGGTCACCAATCCCGTCTTCGCATCGACCGACATGCCGACGGGCCCGCTCGTCAAGGAAAAAGTCAGCGGATTGCCATCCAGGTCCGTCGCGGTGGCCGGGTAGGCATAGGCCGTATCGACGTTGCCCTGGATGACCGGGGTGGAGGTAAACAACGGCGGCCGGTCCGGCGGCGCCACGATGGTCGATACGGTGTATTGCTGCTGGGCAGTGCCGCCGTGGCCGTCGTCTACTAGCAACAGCACCGTCTCGTTGCCAAGGTCGCTTGTTTGCGGGCTCCAGGTGATTTTGCCGCTGTTCGGATCGACCTTCATTCCGCCCGGAGCGATGAGCAAGGAATAAGTCAGCTTGTCGTTATCCGGATCCGTGCCGGTCGCCTGATAAACGTAGGGGAGACCGGGAATCGCCTCCGTGTTGGGCTCAGATGTGATGGTCGGCAGCCGGTTCAACTGCCCGAGGATTTGCAAAGTATAAGTGAACTGAATGCCTTTGGGATCATAGAAGTCGAGCGTACGCCCAGTCGTTGACTGGCCGGCCGCCAGTGTGTTCCCACTCATGAAGCTGCTGAGATCGAAATACGGCAGGCCGCCGGGGGTCGTGCCGTCGCTATTGCGAACGCGAACCGACGGATCGCTGAGACCGGTGATTACCGCCACCAGCGGCGCATCCACCGGGAAGGTGCCGGCGTTCTTGACCGCCAGCCCGACCAGTAGCAGATCGCTTTTCTCATTCAAAGAGGTTTCGCCATACACGGCGGTCATGCTGGTGGTGACGTCGGACAGTCCGGAAAAGTCGATGTTTCGAGAGCCGGCGGGAGGCGTGGCTGCCGGGGTTACGGCTGCCGGCGTGTTCATCGTCGCCGCAATGATCTGCGGATTACTGAAGTGGACCGTGGTCCCGGTGTCGGAGTAGTTGTTGACGAGTCGGACCGTCAGCGTTGCTTGCGTCCCCGGTGTGAGGTGCGACAGATCCACATCCACCGTGCCGTTATTGACCCGAACGTTCGGGCTAATGACAGGTGCTTGCCCGTCGGTAATGTTGAGGAAGGCATCCTGCGAAGTGCTGATCGGCAGCACGAGCGAGTTGCCGTTGGCATCGGTGAGGGATGCTTCGAAGGCGTCCTGGATGAAAGTCGAGGGATCAAAGTTGAGGTTGTCGTAGGTAAACTGCAGCTCGGAGGGTTGACTCGGCACGGTGAAGGTCTGCTGGAATGCCGTGACGAAGCGGTTTCCTTCGACCAGCGTTGGGCCGCGCGTCGCCGACGTGTCCAGCGTGAAATGATAAACGGCGAGCGCTGAATCGTTGCCGGCCTTGTCGCGGGCCTGCACCTGGACCGTGTGCGCGCCGTCCGCGGTGCCGTCAAGGGCCAAGGTTGTGGTAAACGAAAAATTGCCCGACGCGTCAAAGGTAACCGGCGTGAAAGCCCCGCCGTCCACTTGCTCCTCAACGCTGGCGACCCCCGAGCCCTGATCCGTGGCCTGGCCACTGATGGTCACGTTGGTGGCGGTCGTCTCTGGCGCCGTCGGGCTGGTTATGGTCACGATTGGAGGGATCGTATCCAGGGTGAAAGACACATCGAACGTCGAGACATTGCCGGCATTGTCCGCCGCCTTGAGGTGCTCGGTGTGCGCTCCGTCGGCCGTGTGATCCAGCGGCAACGTGGTCGTGAAGCTGAAGGCGCCGCCGCTGCCCAGAGTAACCGCGGTGAAGCTGCCGTTATCCAGGGCCGCTTGCAAGGAAGCGACGCCGTCGCCGGCGTCGGTTACCGTGCCCGTGATGGTGACGTTCTGGTTGGTCAGCAGACCCGCTGCGGGCGCGGTCACCGTAATCGTCGGCGGCACCGTGTCCAGTGTGAAGGACACATTGAAGGTCGATACATTGCCGGCATTGTCAGTTGCCTGAAGATGCTCGGTGTGCGGCCCATCGGCACTGTGGTCCAGCGGCAAAGTGGTCGCGAAACTGAAGGCGCCGCCGCTGCCTAGAGTGACCGCCGCAAAGCTGCCATTATCCAGGGCCGCTTGCAAGGTAGCGACGCCGTCGCGCGCGTCGGTTACCGTGCCCGTGATGGTGATGTTCTGGTTGGTCAGCAGACCCGCTGCGGGCGCCGTCACCGTAATCGTTGGCGGCACCGTGTCCAGTGTGAAGGACACATTGAAGGTCGATACATTGCCAGCATTGTCAGTTGCCTGAAGATGCTCGGTATGCGGCCCATCGGCACTGTGGTCCAGCGGCAACGTGGTCGCGAAGCTGAAGGCGCCGCCGGCGCCTAGAGTAACCGCTGCGAAGCTGCCATTATCCAGCGCCGCTTGCAAGGTAGCGACGCCGGCGCCGGCGTCGGTTACCGTGCCCGTGATCGTAACGTTGTGGTTGGTCAGCAGACCCGCTGCGGGCGCCGTCACGGTGATGGTCGGCGGCACCGTGTCCAGCGTGAAGGACACATTGAAGGTCGATACATTGCCGGCATTGTCGGTGGCCTGAAGATGCTCGGTGTGCGATCCGTCGGCGGTGTGATCGAGGGGCAAAGTAGTGGCGAAGCTGAAGGAGCCGCCGCTGCCTAGAGTAACCGCGGTGAAGCTGCCGTTATCCAGCGCCGCTTGCAAGGTAGCGACGCCGTCGCCGGCGTCGGTTACCGTGCCCGTGATCGTAACGTTGTGGTTGGTCAGCAGACCCGCTGCGGGCGCCGTCACCGTAATCGTCGGCGGCACCGTGTCCAGTGTGAAGGACACATCGAAAGTCGAGACATTGCCGGCATTGTCAGTGGCCCGGAGATGCTCGGTGTGCGATCCGTCGGCGGTGTGATCGAGGGGCAAAGTAGTGGCGAAGCTGAAGGAGCCGCCGCTGCCTAGAGTGACCGCCGCAAAGCTGCCGTTATCCAGGGCCGCTTGCAAGGTAGCGACGCCGTCGCCGGCGTCGGTTACCGTGCCCGTGATCGTAACGTTGTGGTTGGTCAGCAGACCCGCTGCGGGCGCCGTCACGGTGATGGTCGGCGGCACCGTGTCCAGTGTGAAGGACACATTGAAGGTCGAGACATTGCCGGCATTGTCGGTGGCCTGGAGATGCTCGGTGTGCGACCCGTCGGCACTGTGGTCCAGCGGCAACGTAGTCGCGAAGCTGAAGGCGCCGCCGGCGCCGAGAGTAATCGCTGCGAAGCTGCCGTTATCCAGGGCCGCTTGCAGGGAAGCCACACCGGAGCGGTCGTCAGTCACCAGGCCGGTAATCGTGACGTTCTGGTTGGTGAACAAGCCGGCAGCCGGCGTGGTGACGGTAATCGTCGGCGGCACCGTATCCAGCGTGAACGACACATCGACGGACGAGACGTTGCCGGCATAATCAAGCGCCCGCAGGTGTTCCGTGTGCACGCCGTCGGCACTGTGATCCAACGGCAAAGCAGTCGTGAAGTTGAACGCGCCGCCCGTGCCAAGACTAACCGTCGTGAATGTGCCGTTATCCAGCGCCGCCTGGAAGGAAGCCACGCCCGAGAGAGCATCGGTCACCTGGCCGCTCATGGTCACGTTTTGGTTGGTCACCAGGCCGGCGCGAGGCGCGGTTACGGTGATGGCCGGCGGGACAGTGTCGAGAGTGACCTCGATGGTTTGCGTCACCTGCAGGCCATTGAACGTCACGCGGATTTGCAGAGTGTTCGGCCCTTCCGTCAACGCTACGGGCAAGGTGTAGTTGCCCGAGGCGTCGGCGGTGGTGGTTCCTTCACCGAAATGCGTGTCGCCGTTGGTCCCCAGCTCGACCGTGGCGAATGCCCCGGTGGTTCCGCTGATGGTGCTGTTCGACACGTTAGTAACCAGCGTGCCGTTGGGCTCCATCCCTGGGGTGGGGGATAGATTGACGGTCAGGGTCAGCGCGTTGAAATCCCTGGCATCCAGGGTGATCTGGCCGTTGCCGCTGGCTTCCATGTCCGAGCCGATGAATTGGGAACCAATGAAATCGGCGGAGTCGCCAGCGCCGTTCAACTGGCCGTTGCCGGTTATCTCGAGCTGCCCACCGGCAGCATAGATGGTCCCAACGATATTGAGCTGGGCGTTGCCCGTGAGCTCAATTTCTTCCTGGGCGGAGCGGGCCTGGAAGAGCGTGATTCCCTTGTAAGTGCCGCTCGTCGGAGGCGACAGGGTAAGCACGGCATCCCCAGACATTTCGAGTCCGTCCTGCCCCTTCTGCGGGCTCACATAAATAACCACCCCAGCGCCGGTGACATGGGCCTGTCCAGAGATCTCCAGGCCGCCTTTGACGTAATAAAGTCCGGGGTGGAGGGTCACCGTGGCCTTGCCGGAGATGTCGATGCCGTTCTCGTAGGTGCCGGGGTAGAGGTCTCCAGAGAACTTGGAGGCTGTGAAGGTTGTGGCGGGCGGTTGCGGCACGGGAAGCGAAGCCAGGGGGTCCGGCTGACTGGCGATCCCTGTGTGAACCAGTGCCTGGATTTTCCCGTTGCCGGATATGGCCATGCCCGGCGCGCCGACGATGTCCAGTTCGCTGGCGCTCAGATAGCCGTTACCGCTGACCTCGACCGCAGAGCGGTTCGCGGAATCCACCACGCCGATGCCGCCGGGCGCCTGGACGACGCCGTTCCCGGAAAGATCCAGGGAAGATTCGGCGGAAGGATCGAGCAGCAGGAACGCCGGTTTGAAACTGAGCAGCAGGCGTTCTTCCAGGGCTTCCACCAAAAGCGGGGACCAAGGTTTTCGACGTTTGCCGGACCGCTGTTTTCGGAGTGCGGCGGCGGATTTCGACGCCAGACGATGCAGAAACGAAGGTAACGCCATGATCTTTCCCTCCACGCTGGCGCGTTCGGCGTTCGCGCGAATTCCGGGGGCGTTCAGTTTTCCGACTAATCTCGTTGGAGCCGATGCCGCGAGTCGGCCTGATCGTGATGGCTAGGAACGGGTCGGTAAGCGTCCCGATCCCCATTCATCCCGCCGCTGTTTTGCTCACACCCCCTAATACACGTGCGAGAAACAAGGGCGGTTTCCCCGATAGATTTGAGATTTTTTTGCAGATGTGCCAGGCGGGGTCTCGACAGCGTCTCGAACTTTACTTCTCCGACTTCGTCCCCGGATCTTGAATCAGCTGTTCCGCCTCGCGACGCAGCAGGAGGAGCGTCAATCTTCGATGCCAGTTGGGCGGAATGGCGCCGTCGGAATTCCCGTGTTTCCCCTGGGGCTCGGCAGGCGGCTTCAGCGCTTCCTCTGTCCCCTGTATACCTTTTTCAAGCCAGCGGCGCGCAAGGTCGGCGTGACCAAGGCGATGGTGGGCCATGGCCAGGAAGAACCAGGTGTGGAGCATGTTGCTCCGGCAAGGGTGGGGGTTCAGCTCCGTGGCTTCGGTCAACCGCTTGACCGCCTCCTCGAAGCGGCCGGCGCGGTACAGCGCTCCTCCGAGTTGATTGACGTGCCAATGATCGTGGTTGACGTAGCCTTGACCTTTGTCCGATTCAGCCATTGCCTTTTCCGCCAACGCTACGATCCGAGCCGGATCGGCCTGGGAATTCGGGGTCAGCGCGCAAGTCCAGACCGCCTCCTTGCCGAAGCGCTCGAGCATGTCCGAGCAGACTTCGCGATAGCCGCCCTGGTTGCCGTCGCGCAGGCAGAGCATGGCGCGGGAGTACCAGGCATTTGCATCCGGTTCCTTGCACTTTGTCGCTTCGACGAAATCAGCAGAGGCTTTGTCCCACTGCCCCATATCGGCATAGGCGCCGCCGCGCTGCACCCAGAACGAGCCGTGTTCCGGTTGCAGTTGGATGGCCTCGCTGAACTCCGCCGCTGCCTCCTGATAACGAGCCTGGTCCTCAAGGAATTTGCCGAGGTCTTCGCGCGCCTGGGCGGCCAGGAGGATTGGCGTGGCATTGCCTTGCTCGTCCGCAAAGGATTTGCCGAGGTCTTCGTGTCCCTGGGGGTCACCCGGCATGAATTTCACCTCCGCGCGGTATGCTTCCTCGGCCTCCGTTAGGCGGCCCACCCACGCCAGGCGCTTTCCCAGGTTCGAGTAGTGCATTACCTGAAGCTTTTGCTCAAAGGGCGTCGTGGGCACGAAAGGTTGGGGCTCCGGCCGCTGCGGTGGGCGGCCACCCTCCCGCCAGGCCAGGCCGATCCCGGCGAGTTGGGCCTGGATCCTGGGTACGCTCCATATCGCCACCCCGCCGTCGGCCATGCCGAAAGCCAGCCGCTCACCGTCCGGGCTCACGGCCGTACACCAGCGCAGGGGCGCCGGAGGGAGCGAGAACACGCGCGATCGCGTTGAACTCCACAGGGCCGTGGTCGCCAACCACCGGCCATCCAGGCTGGATTCGAGACCACCATTTTGCCCAAAGCTGGACACGCTGCGCGCATTACGTATGTCCCAGGTCTCGACCATCCCCCTGATGTTGGCAAACGTAAGGTGGTCGCTGTCCGGGTAGAAGGCGAGGTCGTGCCAGCCGTTCCCCAGGGGACCGGTAAAGGGGATTTCGCGCCCGTTCGCCAGGTCCCATAGGCAGACCAAAACGTTGTGATCCGACCAGGCGAGAAGTTTGCCGTTGGGACTGATGCGAAGGTAGAGCGACCGACTGCCAGGTAGATGGGCCAGGCGCTGGAACGACAAGCGGGACGCGTTGCCCGCGCCTTTCTCGCCCTGGGCGACGCGCCAGAGCGTCAGGCCATCTCCGCAGGCAGCCAGGATCTTGCCGTCGGGACTGAAAGCGACCTCGTAGGCCGATTGTCCCAGCTCGTCGTCGGGTGGGACGAATGAGTGTAGCGTTTCCGTTTCCAGGTCCCAGATCTGCACCGGCTGTGCTGCCGGGCCAAACTGTCCCGTGGCCAGCAGGCGGCCATCGGGGCTAAACGCAATCGACTGGATCGAGGATTCGAAACGTGGCAGCTGCTTGCGCAGCAGCTCGCCGGTGGCGACGTCCCACAGCTTCACCCAGCGGTCCTTGCTCCCCGATGCCAGGATTTTCCCGTCCGGGCTGAAGGCCACCTGCGGCACGGCGTTGTCGTGCCCGGCCAGGACCAGCTTTTCGCCGGTGCCGGATAGATTCCAAATGCGAATCGAATGGTTGTTTCTGTTCGCCGTGGCGAAAGTGTTGCCGTCCGCGCTGAAGGTGACGGAAGAAATGACGCCCTGCTCGGGATGTTCCAGCGCCGCTACCTCCCGGTGTGTGGACACGTCCCACAGTTTTACGTTCGCGGTGTAGTAGACGAGGAATCTGCCGTCCGGGCTGAAGCAGGCGGCCAGCACTTCACCGTCGCGAATCAGCGGCCGCGGGGCTGCTTCGCGCACATCGAGCACAATGAGCCCGTCATCTCCATGCTGGCATGCCAGGAATCTTCCGTTCCGGCTGATCGCCAGGGCCTGTGTGTCCTGGTTCGTGTCGGCAAAAATGATCTTCTTCGGCTCGGGAACCGGCGTGTTCCACACCAGGGCATAGAGCGTCGTTCCGCTCTTGGAAGCTTGAGCCAGCCACTGGCCATCGTCGCTGACCTGGAGCGGCCCCTCGGGTTCCCCCGAAGGAACATTGAGCTGCGCCTTGACCTCCTGACGTGCGACATCCCAGACGAAAAGCGACTTATCATCCTTCCGCTTCGACAAGCCGACCGCAAACCCTCCGTTGCTGGACATCCCCGCAAAATCGGCACCCATCTCGAAGGTCTGTGCGGCGGGCGCCCCGCTTGTCCCGTAGTCTTGCCACACCTTGACCGTCCCCTTGGCTCCGGCGGTGACCAACCACCGATTGGCCGAGTCAATGCCGAGGCCGACCGCGGATTCGCTTAGCCGAGCGACCACGGCGCGCGTGCTGACGTTCCGCACCTGGATTTTGCCGTCTTCCAGGGCGATAACCATTTGTTCTCCGTCCGGAGTGAGGGCAATCTTCTTGATCCCTCGGCGGACCTCCTTTGTCGGCGCGGCCGGAAAGTCGTCCAAAATGATCGGCTCCAGGCCGACAAAATCTCCCAGGCAGGCGACAGCTTCATCGCGGAGCCGGTCGATGTCCTTGTCGGGTGTATCGAGCTGGAGCGCTTGTTGGAGCAGGTTGAAGACCTGTGCCCGGTAGCCCATGCCGCGGGCGCGGCGTAGCGCAGCCGCTTCCTCGACGCGGGCGTGATACAGGTTGGTCACCGCTTGTTGGCGTTCACCCTGGGCTGTCTCCTGGGCTTGGCGGGCCTTCGTCTCGGCCAGCGTGGCGCGGATCGCTTGCCACGTGCTGGCCAGCGCGGCGACCGCCAGCAGCAGCACAAATGCGCCGGCCGTAGCCAGGACTGTGCGGTTTTTCCAGGCGAACTTCCGCAGCCTGTATCCGGCACTCGGCGGGCACGCCTCCACCGGCTCATCGGCCAGGTAGCGTTGCAGGTCGCGCGCCAGGCCGTTGGCCGTCTCGTAGCGCCGGGCCCGGTCCTTCTCCAGCGCCTTCATCACGATCCAGTCCAGTTCGCCACGCACCAGCTTCGCCAGCTTGACCGGCTCGGTCCGCCGGGCGCTGGCAATCTTGGCCGTCTCCCCAATGTTGGACAGCCGCGTGCTCGGCTTGGGCGGCTCGTCCTCCTTGATCATCCTCAGCATCTCGCCCAGTCCCGCCTCCCGCAGCCGCTGGAAAGGGGTCGAGCCGGTCAGCAGCTCGTAGAGCATCACGCCCAGGGAGTAGATGTCGCTGCGCGTGTCCACGCCAAGCTGACTCATCTCTGCCTGCTCGGGGGACATGTACTCGAATGTGCCGATGATCTGCCCGTACCGGGTGAACATCGTCCGCTCGGTGAGCCTCTGTTCGACGGCCTTGGCGACACCGAAGTCGATCACCTTGGGCACGGGCTGGCCGTCGTAGAGGCAGACCAGGACGTTGGACGGTTTCAGGTCGCGGTGGATGATGCCCTTCTGATGCGCGTGCTGAATGGCCTTGCACACCGGCACGAACAGCTCGAGCCGCTCGCGGACCGTCAGGTGATTGTCGTCGCAGTACCTGGTCATGGGCACGCCGTGAACCAGCTCCATGACGAAGTAGGGCCGGCCCGTGTCGGTGGTGCCCGCCTCGTAGACCTTGGCAATGTTCTGGTGGTCCATCATCGCCAGGGCCTGGCGCTCGGCCTCGAAGCGGGCGACCACCTGACGCGAGTCCATGCCCGGCTTGACGATCTTGAGAGCGACCTTGCGGCGGACGGGCTGCTCTTGTTCAGCCATGAAGACTACGCCGAAGCCGCCTTCACCGATTTGCTCCAGAAGTTTGTACGGGCCGATCTGCGCGCCCGGGCCTTCCCCGATCTCGGGAGGAAACATCGCCTCGACGGCCGGGGCTTGCAGAAAGCTCCTTTCGTCTTCGTGCACGCGCAGCAACGCCTCCACGCGCCGCCGCAAATCCGGGGCGTCAGCGCAGGCCTGCTCGAGGTACGCGCGGCGTGCCTCGCCATCCTGGATTTGCCGGGCGGCATCAAAGATCGTTCGTTCATCGGGAGTCGGCATCGTTGCGCGTTCCTCAGCTTCGCTCCAGTGGGCAGAATCGCATGCGCTCACTCACGGATCCTCCGAGCGCGCCTCTATAATAAGTGCGAAAAAAACGGCTGCCTTCCCCGACAAAGCTACGGCCTGCCGCGATTCTCCACCGCCGCAGGCGTTTAACGTGGCGCCTGATCGGCGTTCCCGTCCATCTCCAGGCGTAGCCAGGACCGGGCGTAAGCCCAGTCGCTGTCGGCAGTTGAAGTGGCGATATTCAGGGCCTCGGCGGCGGCCTCAATAGTCAGACCTGCGAAAAAGCGCAGCTTGACCAGGTTGGCGAGCCGTGCATCCGTGCGCTCGAGCTTATCCAGCGCCTCGTTTAAGGCCAGCAAATCGATATCCGGTCCCGCGGTGCTCAGCGCCACATCGACTAATTCGACTCGGTGCCGGTCCCCGCCCGCTTTTATGGTCTTCTTGTGCCTGGCTCGTTCCACGAGAATGCGGCGCATGGCTTCGGCAGCGGCCGACAAGAAGTGTCCCCGGCTGTTCCACGCTTGCGGACACTTCCTGTCCACCAGCCGTAGATACGCCTCATGGACCAGCGCTGTTGCCTCCAGCGTCTGCCCCGGCGGCTCATGGGCCATTTTCTTCGCGGCCAGCAGGCGCAGCTCATGGTAGACCAACGGCAAGAGTTGCTCCGCCGCGTGCGCTTCGCCACGCTCGATGGCTGACAGGATTTGGGTAACGTCGCTCATCGGGAGACCTCTGTCGGTCTCCCGAATAGTGTAAGAAACTATCTGAAAAGGGAACAGGATCGGTGGCCATGTTGAAGCTGTCGATGCAAGCCTTCGCTACGCTTGGTTATGAAGTATGTGACAACGTCGAGCTCGAACCGGGGTTTGAAAAAATCGCCTTGTATGCCGGCGCCGACGGCATCCCGACTCATGCCGCCCGGCAACTTCAGGCAGGTCCATGGACGAGCAAACTGGGAAGAATGGAAGACATCATCCTGGCAATGAACCCGGAGCAATGGACCTCAAAACGTTCGCCATTTGGCCCTGTCCGCGGCATATTCAGGTTTCGAGGCGGTGATCGAAAGCTCACGATGGAGGCCGGCGCCGCCGCCGCTGAGCGGGGGCGTTTCCCCTTCCGAGCCGGAGACTTGTCTAACTGACTAAGAAGAATTCTCATTAATTTGTCCGCCGAATGACCTGGCGGTCTGTGGCGGTCTTAGAAAAAGTTGGCCAATTCTTGCTGGAAGCTGCGGAATGCTCTTTTGGTTAAGAGGGCGGTGTTCCCGCTGAACGTAATCAGCGTACTTGCACTGGAATTGACTTCCACGATTGTCGAACCGCTGATGGTCGTATTGCCGCTCAAGGTGAGGGCACCGGCCGCGACCAGGCCAACATTGACATGGCTCAGGTTCAAGGTGTCCGGCGCCGCGATGGTGGTCGCATCGCTGATGGTGAATTGGGGAATGGCAGACACTTCGACGGCAGGGTCGCCCTGGATGGTCACGCCGGTCACACCCGTAAAGAACGTGGTGAAGTCGGCGTTGACGACATTGCCCGGAGTCGAGCCCGGCTCAATCTGAATGGTATCGCCGGTGGGCAGTCCGCCCATGGTCAGGGCCGCTTGCAAGGTAGCGAAGGTGGTGACATTATCGACCGGCGCGCCGGCCGGGGCGACGAAGCGGTTGTTGAGCAGGATTCGGCCTTCCAGGGCCTCGAATGCCGGCCTGAAACGCGGCCGCGCCTTCGAGCGGGCGCGCTCGGCGTTGCTCATGCGAAACCAAGGCAGGGGGCTCATGATGAAAACCTCCGCAACGAACGAGAAAGGACTCAAGGAGAAATGAAACCCAAGCAAGTTCCGGCGGCCTGAACGCCCGGCTCTTCTCGATGGGGAGCGTAATGGGCAGCCGCTGCCAATGCAACAAAAAAGCAGGGACAACAAACCGATCTCGCATGGCCATCCCTCGCAGGGACGCCGCCCAATTTGTTATGCGCGCGCATAGGGCGCATAACATACCAATGCGCATAACAAATCCCAAACGGATGGAATTGTCGCAGATCGTTTTGCCATAAGCAGTTACATCACAGCACGCAGATCGGGTGCAGTCTCACGCCTGGAAGGCGCGCATAACAAAGCGCATAACAAACGCCATTCCCGACGGTCGAGGCGGCCAGCAACCCGAAGGGACCTTTGCAAGCGGCGCTGCGTGCCGATGCGCAGCTTTTCCCGGCGGTGTTTCAAGCTTTGCGGAAGATTGACACGGATGCGTTTATTCGCGAAGGGCGCGTGTACGGCGGCGGGCTGTATAAAATGGAGCCGAAGGAATTGGGGCGCCTAGCTGCCGAGCCGGTTGTGGAAGCGATGGGCGGATGGCAGCCGGTGAGGCAGGGCATGCTTTTCGCGGATAGGTGAATGCAAACACGCGCCTTGGTTTCGGCCTTCTTATCGCCGGCTGGCGGGGGGCAGTAAAGATGGGGTCGAGCCTGAAATTGTTTTTTTGCTCTTTCCTTCGCTTTGATCATTTTTGCCCATCAAGACTTCACCATCCGTATTGATCGTGCCTGAAGCTACCAGTCTTTTGATCTGTTCTTCGGGAGGAAGCCGGTTAAACGCTTCCAGAGCTTTGCGAGTTTCCTCGGCTAATTCTTTGTTAGTCATTGCCGGCCTCACTTGGTTCGATCAGGAAGACGCGGGACGAAAGGCAAGTCTTATCGCGGACAGCAATTTGCACGTGAGACTGTTCCTTAATCATGCCGCCGGAGTATACAGGTTCGCCCTCTTCAAAAGGACATCGCACGGTCTGGTAGATGATGCCTCTCTCTGCCGAGGCATCGATTAGCCTGTCAATAACCAGCCGATCAAGCCTCCTCAGCTTTTGCTCTCTGCCTTCATTCTTCGGCACTTGCCAACCACTTCTTAACGGGAGAGTGTCCCCTTCCGTCGTCCTCTTTCTTCTTCTCTATCTGGCGACAAAGTCAGGGGCTCCAGGCCGTATTTCGTAATGAGGCGGTACCGGGCTGTGCGTCGAAGAGCCGCGGTTAGAGCGGAGCGCGGATGGCAGGCTCGGTCAGGACCCGGCGCACAGCGGTGGAAGTTCTTCAGTTATAGAAGAAGACGATTGCTTTCTGTTTCGAGGCCGCCGTGCGAAGCCAGCCCTCGTATTCGTCAAGCAATTCCTGCAGTTCGTCATTGTCACTGGTCAGATGGGCGTTGCCGAGTTCCGAAATCTTGGCCGCGACTTCCGCAGCGGTCAAATGCCCAATTGTAAAGCCCTCCGTATCGGGCATGGAGACGGGAGGACCGGTCCTGGTCAGGATATCCGCGAGGCCGGCATCTTCTACCGCCATCCACCTCACTCCTCCCCAAGCATCCGGCAGGATCACTTCGCCGAAATGACGGCAGAGCAGTTCCAGCGCGTAGCCATACCGGGAACCGGCATCCTCGTCCAGGTGCTCACCCATCACCAGTTGCCTTAGGGCACGCTCCACGTCCTTGTCGCGCTGCCCCGGTTCGTCATTGTGTTCTTGCAAGCCGCTGTTGAGGCCCGGGCCGATCACGAGCTCGTTCCTGTCCGCGGTAATCAGCAGCTCGTCCCCGAACGCCTGGCGCAGATGTTCGAGTGCCCGTTGCATCAGGGCAGGGTCCACGTGCTTTTCGCGGTGCTCCGGTTCGTCATTGCGTTCTTGCCGGGCGCGTTCTTGCCGGGCGCTGTTGAGAACCGCTGCGATCAGCGCCTCGTCCCGGCTACCGAGCGCCTGGCGCAGTTGTTCGAGAGATAGCAGATAGGGAGTCAGGACAGAGCTCATGTGCCCCTCCGAAAGCGAGGAATCGGTTCAGCTAGCTGATGATACCGCGAGAGGTTAGCCGCCGCCATTGCTGCCCAGCCAATAGCCCAGGACCTGGTCCTCGATGCCGAAGCCGCTGCGGGCGGTCAGTCACGCCGGCTGATCAGGCCGCTGCTGGCCTGTCTGGCGACAAAGTCAGGGGCCGAGAACGGCAGGCCCGTCAACCTCTACACAGGCGGTAGATGTTACACGGTCACCTTGGGTTCCCCTCCTTGTCGAACCGTTGAGCGGCCTCATAGATTAAGACCGGCCCCGGCAGGGTTCGGAGCGAGCGGACATCAGGTGGTGTTGCCGCGCAAAGCGCTGCGGCTCAACACATGCCAATCTGAAAGCTCGTTCTCCACATCGCTTCTGCTACGGGGCCGCTTTTCTTCCTTCGGCAAAGGAGACAGCGCATGGCGCGGCGGGATGTCATCATCAAGGACACGCACCGCGGGCTTTGGTACGAGGACGGCAAACTCATCAAAGTGCTGGAAGCCGGCCGCCATGTCATCCCCAGGCATGTTGACTTGCCCTTTTATCGCACGCCCAGGGTCGAAGTGGTCCTGGTAGACGTGCGCGAGCGCGATCTGACCATCAAGGGACAGGAAATTCTCACGGCCGACAAGGTGGCACTGCGCGTGAGCATCATTGTGCAGTTTCGCGTTCTCGACCCGCGCGCCGCCCTGCATGAGGTGGCCAGCTATGAGGACCGGCTCTATAGCGACGTGCAACTGGCGGCACGGCGGTCGCTTGCCTCCATGCCGCTCGAAGAAATTCTCACCAATCGCAACCGCCTTAGCGAAGATATTCTTCGCGACGTTCAGGAGGCGGCGCGCAATTATGGCGTGACTATTTTCCGCGCTGACGTCAAGGACCTGGTCTTTCCGGGGAACCTGCAGGAAATCATGAACCGCGTCCTGGCCGCCCAGCGCATGAGCGAGGCCCAACTGGTTGAGGCGCGCACCAAGGCAGAGGTGCAACGCATCGAGGCGCAGACCGACGCCGAGACCCAGCGGGTTCAGGCGGAAACCCAGGCCCAGGCCCAGCGCTGGACCGCCCAGGCGGAAGCTGAGGCCCAGCGCCTCAAGGTCACGGCGGAAATCGAGTCCCTGCGCGAACGCGCCCAGGCCGCCCAGGCGTACAGCAGCCATCCCGCCCTGCTGCGCTTGCACGAACTGGAGACGCTCCGCGACCTGGCACGGATTGCCAACGCCCGGATCTATATCGGCTTTGACAAGCACGCACCGTTGTCCAGCCAGGATCATGACGGGCAATGAGAACAAAAAGAGAACGCGACTCGAATCGAGTCGCGTCCTCTTTTTTCTCCAGGAGTTCCTCTGCTGGGGAGGGTGTCGTGCTGGCTAGATGCAATTTGCCGTCTGTGAAATTGAGATATTGCCTGCGACCGTCCGAATAAATCTGCCGCACTGTTGGAACTGGTTTTGCGCGGGTTTTCTAGGCGTTTGTCGATTCCGAGCATGTGACAGATTTTTTGCGACGAGCCATACCTCACGGTTTCATGCCCCTCTTCGGGAGCGCTACTTCCCACAGCCACAGCGTATCGACTGAGGTCCCGGTGACCAGCAGCTTCCCCTGGCTGGTGAAGTGCGTCGAGAGGAAGGAGCAGGTCGGCGGGGCCGCGACGACTCGCTGCCGGCCTGTGTCCACGTCCACCAGCTTCAGGTCGAACTCCGCATACAAATCGGGCCGATCCAACAGGGCAAGCGTCTTCCCATCCAGGCTGGGAGCGATTACTCGTATATGGCCGAACGGTCCCGGAAGTGTGGCCCGCTCCTTGCCGGAGAGCACGTCCCACAGTTTCAGGTCCCCGTGCCACTTGTTATCCTTCCCCTTGTAGCGCGTACTCGACGCGATCAGGGTCTTGTCATCGGCACTCCAGGCCATGCAGCAGACCTCGCCCCGATGTTCCGAGAGGGTGACCTTTTCCTTGCACGTCGCCGTGTCCCACAGATCGATCTCCTGGTAATTCCGGGCCGCCAAGATTGCGAGGTCTCTGTTGAAGGCCGCACCAAGCCAGCCGGAAATGGGGACATGATGCCGAAAGAAACTGAGTTCTCTGCCCGAGGCCACCTCCCAGAGCTTTGCTTGATTCGAGCCCACCGCCGCCACCTTCGTGCCATCTCGGTTTAAGGCGACAATGCTCCCGAAGCCAGGGTCCTTGAAGGAAGCGATCTCCTTGTGGGAACTCATGTCCCACACTTGCACCTGCTCATAGCCTCCGGACGCTAGCCGCTTACCATCGGCGCTGAAGACCAACGAAAAAAGGAAGCTCGTGTACCCGGGCAGCGCTGCGATCTCCTTGCCGATGGCGGCATCATAAAGCTTCAGCTCGCCCCCGGTTCCATTGCCGCCACCTGCCGCCAGAACTTTGTCGTCGGGACTCAGTGCCGTCCGGTCCACAGGAAACTTGTGGCCCTTAAACGTCCCACGCTTGGTCAGCTCCTGAGTGGGTGCTCCGGGTACCGCCACCAAAAAGCACAGTGCGGCGACGAACAGGCTGTTCGGTCGCACGGGAACCTCCTTTCACGGCTTGCGGGGTTTCGCCAAATGCTCCAGTGCAGCCTTGGCCTGACGAGTCACCACCGATTTGGCCGGCCCTTTCTCCAGGTCCTCCAATGCCCGCCGGGCCTCCGGCGTGGCGATCTCCTCCAGGACCGCCAGCGCGAGCGAGACGCTTCGCGGTCGGAAATCCAATTCTCCCTGCGCAGCTTTCATCCTGTCCAGCGCCTTCTCGATGCGCGAGCGGGCCTCGGGACTCGGAGACTCCTGGAGCGCCAGCAGAAGGGGAAACGCGGCCTCCGGCCCCAAGGACTCGAACTCGCGCGACGCCCTCTCGCGCACCTGAAAATCGTCGTCGTCGAGCTGGGCGAGCAGCCGGTGCGCCCTGTCCTCGGCCTCAGCCGCGCGCCGGAGGCGATCCTTCAGGAAGGGAATGGCTTCCTCGGGAGTCGCGGCCAGCTTCTTGCCGGCCCGGATGCCCTCGCCCTGCTCGCCCCCCAGCTCGGCCCAGAGTTGCTGCAGCCGGGCTCGCGCCACATTCCAAAGCAGTACTGTTGTGTCCCGACCCCCGGAGGCCAGCGTCTTGCCATCAGGGGAGAACGCCAACGAAGCGGCTGGTCCCCCCGTGTGTCCGCTGAGCCGGCCCACTCGCTTTCCTGTGGTTGTGTCCCATAGATAAATGACGGGGTCGCTGTAATCGCCCCCGGTTGCGAGCGTGCTGCCGTTCGGCGAGAGTACATGGCAGCCCGCAGAGCCATCGCTGTGTTCGAAGGAGAAAGATCGCAGGCGGCGTCCGCTGTCCGCGTCCCAAAAGACGGCTTGGTGGGACTTCGACCCATCTTTGCCGCACTCGCGCGCCAGCACGGTACGACCGTCGGGGAGAAAGGCGGCGTAGACGATCACCCGATTTTCATCGCCAGCCGTGCCGAGGTCGCGCACCTTCCGCCCTGAATCGACCTGCCAGAGGGCCAACTCCCCAGGAGAGCCGGCCACCAGCAGCGTGGCGCCGCCCGGCGAAAAGACCGCCGATTTATACCAGCTGTCCTCGCCCCGAATCTGAAGCAGCCGCTTACCTGTGGTAACGTCCCACACCTTGGCCCGAGCGTCGTGGCCGCCCGAAGCCAGTCGGTTGCCGTCGGGCGAGAAGGCGAGGCTTTCGACGCAGTTGAGGTGCCCCGGAAATTGCCGCAGGATCCCGCCCTTCGGTAGGCTCCAGAGCCGGATCTGGGCATCGAAACCGCCCGTGCCGTTGTAGCCATCTCCGCTGGCGAGAACCTTGCCATCGGGGGAGTAGGCCAGCGAGAGGACATTCGCGTAATGGCCTGAGAACGTATGCCGCGGCTTGCGGTCTTTCAGGTCCCAGACAATCAGTGTTCCCTCCTCGCTATCTCCCGAGGCCAGAGCGCTGCCATCAGGTGAAAAGGCGAGGCTGACCACAGGACTCGCGTGCCCGGCGAACGCGTGCAGGCGCTTGCCGGTTGCCACGTCCCAAAGGTCAATGGTGTATTCATTCGCCGAGGCCACGGTTTTGCCGTTCGGCGAGAATGTGAGAGCACGCGCGAATCCGGGGTGCCGCTCGAACCGCCGCACTTCCTTGCCAGTTGCCGCCTCATAAAGTCGCATCTCTACCTCGCCGCCACAGGCCAGGTGTTTGCCGTCTGGCGAGAATGCCAGCTGGCCGTGACAGTCGTTGATAGTGAACTGGACCCGACCCTTGCGGATATCCCAAACGGTCAGAGCGTTCTTTCCCGATACTCCGGCGACGGTCTTGCCGTCCGGCGAAAAGGCGAACCAGTAGATCGATTCCTCCATCATGCGAGAGAAGCCTGGCGCTAGGGTGGAAGCCTTATTGGGCCCTTCGATCTGGAGCACTTCCTTGCCGGTAGCCACATCCAGCAGGTGTGCGCAATTTCCGCTGCCGCTAACAACCAGCGTCTTGCCGTCCGGAGACAGCATGGCCGAGAAGAAGACGCTCCTCCCCTTCTCCTTCCGAAGCATAAGCTGCTTGCCGGTTTCCGTCGCCCATAGGTAAACCTCACCCAATCCAGTCATACCCGCCACCTTGCCGTCCGCCGATAGAAAGCTTTCCAGCCCATGGAAGAATTCATTGTCCCGAGGTTGTTTCGTCTCGCGAAGCAGGTTGCCCGTGCCCGCCTGCCAGAAACGCGTCGAGCCGTTGTTGTCGGTGGTGAGGAGGGTCTTGCCATCCGAAGCGAACCGCGCGGCCGTCGCTGCGGCGACGTTAGGGAACCAGCCCAGGTCTTTGCCGGTTGCCACGTCCCACGCACGCAGCCCGACATCCCCGCCGGAAACGAGCGTCTTGCTGTCCGGGGAGAAGACGACACAGGCGGCGCCGCTGAAGTCCCGGACGATGTGTCGCAAGCGGACGGTACCAAGTCGGGCCACAGCGCCCGGCGGCAATGGGTCGCCGTGATCGTCGGTGCGCGGAGGTTCGGCGCGACTCGGCGCGGCCAGCAGAAGAAACAGGCAGGCGGTGCCAAAGAGGTCTGCGCGGGTCATTGACATGGCTTATCCTCCCGTTCGCACCGAAGTCGCAGTCGTACAAGCCGATTGCTGGAGGATACCGGCTGGGTAGGGCTTGGTCAAACAGGCTCAGGGGACAGGGTTCTTGATCGAGAAAACAAAGACGACGCGGCTCGATTCAAATCGAGGCCGCGTCCTCTTTCAAGGTGAAGGACTCGACGGCTGCGATCTCGGTTTTGCGGAGCGCTCGGCGCGGCCGCCGCGGCTGAGCTTATTTGTTAGCCCTCACACGACCAAGTCCTCGCGGTCAGCGAGCCAGTCGCGCGGAATGCCGTCGCCTTGCACAGCGAGGGCCACGACACCACCGACGATTGCTGCGTTTGTGTCGATATCGCCGCCGGCGCGGATGGTCTGGACGACCGCCGACTGATAGTCGTCCAGGTAGCGAGCCGCGATCCAGAGACAGAACGGGACCGTATCCTGACACGAGATGCGACTGCCGTTGCCGAGCTGACGCACCACATTCTCGACGGACATGTCGAAGGGGACCGTTTGCATTCCGTAGTCGAGTAATCGCACAGCGGGCTCGACCGGCAGATCGAAGGTGAACGCCGCCGCGCGTTCAATGCCCTGGCGCACCTCGCCTGCCGGCGTGTGCGCCAGGACCGCGTCAAACAGCCCGCGTTTCACCGCCTCCGCGCCACGGCGGTTGCGATTCAACCAGGCGTAGGCGCCGGCGACCGCCACGGCAATGCCGCCAGCGATCCCCTCGGGATGGGAGTGCGTCACCGCCGAGCCCAGTGCCGCCTGTTCGGCGACCTTCTCATAGCCGTCCTCTGCAAAGTACGCCGCCAGCGGGGCGATGCGCATTGCCGAGCCGTTGCCGAACGACCCGCCGGGGAAAACCCTCGCCGCCGCGACCCGCCAGTCGGTGCCGCGGAGAATCTGCGCGAGCAGACGGTGAGCCCCCGCCCCGTACCCTCGCCACGGGGCGGCCCGGTAGCGGGCGGCGAACCGTCGCGCCAGGGCGTCCTGGTCGATGCGACCGAAGTCGCCCAGCACCTCGAACATGGCAAGAGCCATGGTCGTGTCGTCGGTATAGGGCCACGGCCCCTGGGCAGTGGCGCGTGGGTCCTCGATGACGGCGTTCCAGTTCTCGGGCTGGAAGCAGGTTTCCCCGAGCGCGTCGCCGACGGACAGCCCGTCCAGAGCCAGCCGCGCCCGATCCAGGCGAGCGGTGTGGTCGATCGGTAAGCCGGTACTGGTCATAGGGCCCTCCACCGCGCACGCAAGGAGATGCGTTTCGGACGTGCTGGTCCGCACACTCCTCCCATTCTATCCTTCGCCTGGTGTCGCCACAGCGCCGCCTGGGCAGCGCTCGGCACCCTCCGTTGCCTGCGCGAGGCTGGGTAGTTGACCTCCTATTTGCCAGAGACTAAATTTAGCATAATCCGCGAACCAATCGCATCGGCAGACGGCGGCCGCGATCTTGGTTTCTCGTAACATGATGACTCTCAGCGCGGCCGCCGCTACTGAGGATGTCGTTCGGCCGCGCGGAGACACTAGTGGCCCCCCCGGCTGAGGGGTCGAAACCCCACCGCCATGCAAATGGACGTGGAGTGCGAAGAACAACCCGACTAAGCAGGGTGATGGTCAGAAGCCAGACGCCAGCCTTTCGCATCAGACCGGCCACGCGACGAGCGGTTCTTCGAGCGATAGCGCCCTTCCCGCGTGAGCCGGCCGCTGAGCTTCGTCGTTATGTGCCAACGCAAGCTGGGCGAACCTGATCACACTCTCGGCTGTCAACACTCCACAAGGAGTTGCGCGCCATGTTTCCAAAACCAGCCGGCCTACCTCATTTCTGCGAAGTCTTCTCAACGGTCGAAACCCGGCTACGGGAACGCACCAAGCACGACCTCACCGAAGATCACGTTCGAGGCTTCGATGAGTTTTTTACGTTCTTGCAAAGGGCGTCGGAACAATTCCAGGCCGTGGAATCGATCAGGCCATTAACTGTCTTGGTCGCCAGACTTAGAAAAGACTTTGAGACAGCGCTTATTTCCTTCGTAGTTGGTATGGATCAAGCAGCATTCGATGCGATGCGTGACGGGATGGAAATCGGATATTTGCTTCGCGACTTCACGCTCGATGCGGGAAGAATCCTTGAGTGGCTATCTCTAGCGGACAAAGAGCGTTGGAACCGATTCGGTCCAAATGCACTACGACAGCGATTTGCAACCCACCAAGGCATTGCTGTGACAGACTTGCTGGATTCAAAAGAGTATTGCGCCCATAGCTCAATGCTCCATGTATCGGCTGATGAGGACGGTTTGGTGGAACGCGGAGTTTCTCGATCCCACAATCCAGAGTTCGGCGCCTCATTTGCGTTAGCTGATATACTTCACCACGCGCGCGACACCGTCTACCTACTGACCTCCTTCGTCGCTACGTTTTCAGATGGTCAAAGAAAAGATGACCCGACAGAATTCGTCCCACATCTTCGCGTTGCATTCGAGCACACCATGAAGAGATATAACAACGCGCTCATGTGGATTGACATGGCAAAGGCTGTCGTGGAATATCGTGCCAAGGCATCGAAAGATTGTAATTGCTTCAAGGAGCACATAACCAACGGCTAAAGCTGACCGGGGCCGCCATTCTCGTTTCCGGAGCTTTAAGCTCCTTGCAGACGACCCCGGCGGAAGGGTCTTCGGTGGGGATCACAGCAACATACCGACGCGTCAGCACCGCCGATCTCAAGCGACTTGAGGCAGATAGGCGCTACGCCGCCCGTTACTTCGGAACCAGTATCGTGTCGGCGCTGCAAGCTTTCATGCAATTGCTGCAAGCCAGCGACGAAGACCCTTCTCTTGACGGTAGTGTCTCAGTTTGAACTTTTTTCAATTAAATCGACCAGCTCCTCTAGGGGCGGGGGAAGGCTCAGGGGCCGCGCACCGCGGCGCTGTACCCTTAGCGTCCCGGACCCGAGTGCCGGGTCGCCCTGGGGATTACTGGTTGTCCACGCTTCGCAGTGATCATGGCTGACCCTACGCAAGACTCGCTTCCGGCTCCAACGGCGGCATTGCGAGCGCGAGTTAGTCAGCCCGTATCTCTCGACAGGGGCAGAGAAAAATGCTTCACGAACCAATCTTCGGTCTCCGCGAACTGTTCGTGGTCCATCCACGCGCTTGTGTCGCGCAAAAAGACCCCGGCAAAACTACCGGGGGCTGTTCGTTTCGTTACGGGCACCACGGGCAGAGCGGGCAATCATCGCAACATTGGCTATCCGGGCAGATGATTTTGCTTTCGACCGTCAGCAAGCAATCGGGCGGGCACTGGTCGCAGCAATCCGGCGGGCAGCTTGGCTCAAGGCAGCAATCGCCAAGCGTGACCTGGCTTGCGGAATTGCTGGCAGCGAATGCTGGTACCGGGACGCGTGCGCGCCCTGTTACGAAGGCTTACCGCACCTTGTTTCTCCCCTTTGTTCGTGTCCCTTTACCCGCGCTCGCGAGCAGTCGGACGGCTTCGATGAGGCCCTCCCGCAGCGCGGCCGGACGCTCGGCCGCTCTCGGATTGACCGACGGTCGGAACGGGCTCGCTACCGACCAGGCTGTGGCCAGGCTCATGACCGCCGATCCACTGACCGCCGTACGGATAGAGGAGTTGATCGCGGGCAGCCCAGTATGCCGCTTCAAACGCAAAATACGCTGAACATGAACGTTTTCCAAACGTTTTTTTTGAACCTATTTCGCCTCCTGCGCACCTAATTTGGGTGGATTTGTGAGGGAGAATCAGAAATAAGTCAGCGCTCTTGACCAATGGCGGAGAAAGGCCGATACTGGAATTAGCACTAACGGACAGGTGCCGGGGCGCAAGCCATCCGGCTAATAACTATGAATCGACCTGCTCCGGACAGGGTTCGGGTAACTCCGGGCTTTGTGCTGATCGAATTCAACGGGGCGGAATAGTCCAGAGACTATTCCGCCCCGTTTTTCATCAAGGGATGCGCGTGATGCCCAGGTCCTGCGCTGAGATAATCTGGTAATAGCTCGGATCACCTTCGAGAAAATCGCCTACCGCCCCGCAAACCATGTCCGCCAACTGAATGAGTTCCTCGGGCCCAGAGCCGCGGAACTTCACCTTGCCCGGCCGGCGTATCGCGGGCAACCCAGTAGGCCGCTTCGTTCTTGCGCCGGTGGCGTCAATCCGGCTGAGCGCCCTTCCGCAGCCGTTCGGGAATGGACGTGGTGCGCGGCCCGCCACGACCACGTGGCTCCAAGCTGTGGAGAAGTGGGTGCTGGCGAAAAGCTATCCACGCTGGACTCGGGCCTTGCCCTATGCGATAAATAAAAATTCCTGGATATCCCCTTTCTCTTTTCCGCCAGGTGCCTCATGACCCTCTCCATCAGCGACTCCGCAGCGGCCGTCAGCGACGCGGACCTGGCCGCCGTGGAGCGGAGGCTGGGGGTTCATTTCCCCGACGACTACCGGGCCTTCCTCCTCCGCCACACGGCGGCGTGCCGCGGCCGGGCCGCTTTCGCATTTCGCGGCAGGCGGCCGAGGCCGGGATGGAATGGGGCCTGGTAACGCGCTTCTATTCCGTCGCGGCCGGCCCAGGCCGTCAAGCGGACGACCTGGAGAGCATGTTCCAGACCATGCACGAGTGGGGCCTGCCCGACCGTCTGGTGCCGATCGCCGACGTCGACGACTCGCTCGAGGGCGGGGCGCTGTGCATCTCCGTGCGGGGCACGGACCGGGGGCGGGTGTACTACCATCCCGAGCTCGAAGGCTACGACGAAGAAAGGGGCTACGCCGTCTGCAAGTCCTTCGGGGCGTTCCTGGACCGCCTCGCCGGGAAAACCGGCCGGGCGCCCGCATGGGTCGCGGCCGTGCGGGGCGGCGATCTCGACTCCCTGCGCCAGTGGCTGGACGGCGGCGGCGACCCGGCCGAACGGTACGACGGCCGGTCCCCGGTCGAGCTGGCGGCACGGAAAGGCAAGCTGGAGCTGGTGCAGTTCCTCGTCGGGCGCGGCGCGCCGGTCGGCGACGCCTACCTGGAAGCCTGCGACGCCGGCCGGGGGGAGGTGGCGCACTGGCTCTTCGCCCGCGAGCCGGGCCGCAAGGCGGAGCCCGACGCCTTGACCTTCGAGCAGCCGGGGCTGTGGGGCGAATTGGCGCTCGTGCGCGCGTTGATCGACGCCGGGGCCGACGTCAACCATTGCTCCCCTGACGGGACGACCCCACTGCACCGGGCCGCCCAGTACGCGCCGCCCGAGGTGGTGCGCCTCCTTCTCGACCGCGGGGTGGAGCTGGGAAGCGTCAACGACAGCGGGGAATCGGCCTTGCACCGCGTCGTTTACGCCGCCGACGACCCGAGAAGGCTCGCCAAGATGAGGCTCCTGATCGACGCGGGCCTCGAGCTGCATGCCCGCCACTTCGGGCCACGGTCGCTGCGGGACCCGAGCCAGCGCCTGCCGGCCTACTCCGTGGCGGAGTTGCTGGCCGGCCTGGGCGACCGAGAAGGCCTCGCGGAACTGGAGGCGTACACGGCCCAACGCCGCCACCGACCATGAGCCGGGAATCGGCGGGCCGCCTCCGGCGAGAAAAAGTTCAATAGCCATCTTGTCGCCCGGACTATGCGGCCCGCTGACGGCACTGGTCAGGGGGCCGTTTGCGTTGACAGGCGTTTGGAAACGGTTTCCAAAATTCCCAAGTGCCGTCCAGCTCTCGTTGACGTGTCGTGCGCTGCTTCACGCTGCCGGCCCGCCCGATCTTCCGCTCGACAATTTGCCAGGGCATCGTCAATCTCCGTGCTCGCTGAAAAGGGCCGGCCCGCTTGTGTCGTGATGGTCACTCTACTCTGGTGCATTTTCCGTAAATGCTGTTTTCGCCGACCCATCCGTTGATCCGGCCGCGATTGTTCCCGATCTGAAAGCGTTTTCCCTGCGTCGCCTTCACCAGATGCAGGTATTGCTTGCCGTTCACCTTGCACAGCACCATGTCGCCTACCTTGAGGGTCGCAGGGACCACCGGCTCGACCGTATCGGCCGCGTCGCGAATTGCCAGGCTCCCTGCCGAACAGCAGAAGGAGGTCCTCGCCGGCATCCAGAAGGGTCTCAAACCAAAGCAGGCCCTCACTCGTACCCTGGAAGCAAGCCCTTCGGAGGACATCTGCTGCGCGGACGATGCTGGCACGCCGCTCCCTGAACGAACCAAGCCAGCCTTCTAGCAGCGTAAGGAGTTGCGCGCCCTGTGTCGGCAGATTGACGCCCTCGACCGGGAAATCGGCTGGGCAATGCAGCGGTTGGGTTCTTCCTCGATGGGCAACGCGCGCAAAACCATCTTCGTCAAGCCAAGCAAGAAGTATGGACCGCCCAACCTGGCGCATGTGTGTCCGTCATGCAACGGCGCAGAGAGTGGGTGCGCCCTCTGCCGAGGGCAAGGCTGGATTACCGCGGCGATGCACGACAATCCTCCACCCATGGGGAGCTCTGCCGCATAGACGGCAGAGGGGCGAGGCGTACCGACGTTCGCTGACTGTGCATAATCTCTTTCCTGTACTCAACGCTTGCGTTTCTTTTTGCGCGCAGGCCGCTGACTGCTCAAGAGTTTCTGCAATTGGTCCAGGATTTCCGGGCGTTCCGTGATGGTGGCGAATTGCCGGACCTGGCTGCGAATCCTGGGCAGGTCGAGCTTGGTATGCGTCGCCACGATGCCCTCGATATCGCTGAGGTCGCGTGGCCGGCCCGCGACTGCTTTCATGATGATCAGGTCCTCCGGCGTCGGCAGCGGCAGACGAAAATTGCCGACCTCCTGGTGCACCGCCCGCTGGATTGCTTGTTCTTCAAAAGGGAGGATGCCCAGAGCGATGTCCACGGGAATGTGGCTCTTGGAATGCACCAGAAGAAGCATGCGTGACTCTTGAGCAAAATCCAGCGGCTTGGCGATGCGCGGAACAAAATGAAAGCGGGCGGACGAGGACAGGAATTTTGGCCAGTCCTTGTCAGGAATCACCACGAGGCCATCGACGTCCCTGGTCAGTCGCGGACGCCCCATCAGGGAAGCGGCGACGCCGCCAATTACAAGTCCAGGCACATTTTCCGACTGCCACCAGGCCGCAAGGTCGCCCAGGGCGGCCAGCAAGGGAGAGACAAAGTCCCGCTCAGTGACCATAGGCTCTCCGCAGTTGCCGCCAGCGCTCTCGGGCCAGCGCTTCTTCGCCGGCCAACTTTTCATTCCAGCCGAATTCCGAACTTGAAAGCATAAGGGCAGCAAGTTGCTGAAGCTTGGTTTCGATTGACGTTTGCCGCAGCTCTGCCAGCTCGCGCCTATTAACCAGCCGCCAGCGCCTCAGCCACGCACGGCCGTCGGCTTTTGTCATCTCTCTTTTCGCCATTCACCATCTCCCCTGGTCGAGCAGGCTCATGGCCGCACGGCGCGGATTGCTCCGCGGCAACGCCGCTTATCTGCGTCCCTTCCACCGTGACTGCCCCGTCTGGAAGCAACCGATTTTAGAACGATCGTGCCACCGGCGAAGATTAGTGCCGGAACAGGAATTCCTTGGAATTGAGCAGCGCCCATTGCACGTCTTCCCAGGCCTTGCGCTTGTCCGCGCCCTTGGCGACGTGTTCGAGAGACGCTTTTACTTCCCCTTCCAGCGGCGGACGGCACAGCGTGGCCAGGTACAGGTTGGTAAGGATCTCCTTGTCGGGGAGCTTCTTCGCCAGCAGCTTGCCCAGCCGATTGCCGGCATTGCGCAGCTTGTCGTTGATCGTGGGGCCGTTGATCAATTGCAGCGCCTGGGCCAGGTTGCTGTCTCCTTCGCGTTCGCACTCGCAGGCCAACTCGCGCGCCGGCTGGCCGAAGGTCTTGAGGAAAGTGTTGTTCACCTCGCCATCGGGTAGCTGGGTCGCGCGCGTCCCCAGGGGCAGACCGGGGAACTTTTCCGGCACCTCGGTGGTGGCGCAGATGGCGTCGAGCAATTGCTCGGCGGTCAAGAGCCGCGTCACCGCGTGCGAAAAGTATTTGTTGTCGTCCTTGTTGAAATCGTTCGTCTGGGCGCTCAGCTGGTAAGTGCGCGAATTCAAAATTACGCGGATAACGTGCTTGACGTCGAACTTGCTGGCGATGAAGTCTCTGGCCAGCGCGTTCAGCAAGTCGTCGTTGGCGGCCGGATTGGAGTCGCGGAAATCATCGACCGGATCGACAATGCCGCGGCCGGTGAGATGGAACCAGATGCGGTTGACGGTGGCCTTCGCAAAGAAAGGATTGTCGGGGCCGGTCATCCAGTCGGCCAGCGCTTCGCGGCGGTCCCTGCCCGCCGGCACCGGCGCCGTGTCGCCGCCCATGAAGCGCGGCGGCATCACCTTGCCGGTCCGCGGCTGCACCACCTCGCCCGCGCGATCGATATAAACGACCTCGCCGCCGCCGGCCTTCATGGGACCGGTTCCCGGCTCGGCGGGATCGCTCTTCTGCCGGACGCGCGCGAAGAACGCGGCCAGGCTGTAATAATCGTCCTGCGTCCAGCGCTCGAAGGGATGATTGTGGCACTTGGCGCATTGCATGCGGATGCCGAAGAAAAGCTGCGCGGTCGTCTCCGCCAGGTTCTGGGGATCGCGGGCAATGCGATAGTAGTTCGCGGGCGGATTGGCGAAGGTGCTTCCCGTGGCGGTGAGCAGGTCGTGGACAATATGGTCGAAGGGCGTGTTCCGCTCGATCTGCTCGCGGAGCCAGTCCTGGTAGACATGCGCCCCTTTCTCCTGAATGGTTTTCCGATTGCTGCGCAGCACATCCGACCATTTCAGCGTCCAGAAGTCGGCATACTCCGGCCGCGCCAGCAGCCGATCGATCAACTTGCCCCGCTTGCTCCGGTCGGTGCTGTTCAGGAATTCCCTGGTGTCATCGATGGTCGGCACGATGCCGCATAGATCGAGATACACGCGGCGGACGAACTCCTGGTCGGTGCACGGCTCCGACGGCGGAATACTCAGCATGCGCAGCTTTTCGAAGACGAGATGATCGACGTAATTGTTCTCGGGAACGTTGACCCACTGGAAGCCCTTCTTCGGCTGCAGGTACGAGAGACGCACGGACACCAGTTCCTCGAGATAGCGGCACAGGATGGCCACCTCGCCGCTCTGGCCAAACTCCACGAGGCCGTTGGCGGAAACCTCGGCGACGGCGTTGTCGCTGCTGCTAAAGACGGTGAGGCGCGTCACATCGCGTGCGCTGCCGTCGGCAAAATGCGCGATCACCGCCAGTTGCTGCCAGCGCGCCGGTTCCCGCAGCACGCGCCCGCCCGGAAGGACTTCCACGTTCTTGAGCGCCGGCAAGTTGGCGGGATCATCACGCAGCCCCTCGGCGAGCCACGTTTTGAATACTTGAGCCGGCACGCTGTGCAGACTGAAGCGCTGGCCGCCTTCGTGCGGCACACGGCCAAGCGGCTTTTGCATGATCAGGCTGTCGAGCGGCTCGAGCCGATCGGTGCGCCGGCCGAATACGTCGCGCGTCAGTTGCACGTAGTCTGCGGCCGGGTCGTAGCCGCGCAGGCTGAGCCGGAAGCCGTTCTTGCCGCTCGGGGTGCCGTGACAGGCGCCCATGTTGCAGCCGCCGACATTGAGTGCAGCAATCATGTCGTGCCGAAAGCTGATCGGGTGTGGCTTGTCAAAATCCTTTACGCTAATCGGAACGCGCGCGAACTGGCCGCCCGCACGGGCCATTAAAGTAGCCTTGCCGTCCCGCCGAGGCAGCAGCATGCCGCCATCGGCGAGCTGGACGATGCCCGCGCCTTCCATGGTCAGTTCGCAGAAGGGCGTCAAATCCCGCAGCGTGCCGTCGGCATAGCGGCCGCTGACGATCAGTTGTTGCATGGCACGTGGTCCCACAAGCGTGAGCGCCGCGGGCTGGACTACGAGAGCGACCGGCTGTCCGACAACCTGGCTTCGCGCGGCAGAATCAGCGGGGACTGCCGCAGAGGCAGGACAGATGCCGGCCACAAGCAGGATCACGCCGGATCCGAGAGATTTCCACTTTTGCAAGGCGATTCGGCAATAAATGAAAGAGCCAAGCATAAAGGGAGCCCTCAATGGACGAGAGGAAAAGGGTACGGCGGGAAAAAACAGCGGGGATCGGCCGCTGGCTTAATCCCCGCGGCCGACGACTGTAAGCTTAGCGTCTAACCGCCGGAAATGCGACGGGAATTCTAACAAATCACTCATTTTCGCGGCCCTGGCGAACAATTCCGCCGATGCTTCGTCTTATAAGAAGGGACCACCGAGACCGCCTGGCGCAAGTATAGCTTACCGCGGCGTTTTCTTGTGGCACGTCCTTAACGTGCCTTCCCGCTAGATCAGCCTGCACGATGCCACAGCCCCCGCCTGGATCAGCAATATGGCTACTCCCCCCTCTACCGATCGACAGACCTTCCTGTTCAATCTTCGCCAGAGCGGTCTGTTCAGCGATGCGCAACTTTCCTCGTTGAGCGAACGGCTGCCGCCAACAGAGCGTGGCAAGGTAATCGCCCGCGCGCTGGTGCAGCAAGGGCTGCTTACCAAGTTCCAGGCTGAACAATTGCTGGCGGGCCGCACCGGCGGCTTCGTGCTGGGCCAGTATCGAATTCTCGACGAGATCGGCAAGGGAGGCATGGGCCGGGTTTTCAAGGCGATCCATCACACCATGAATCGCGTGGTCGCTCTCAAGGTGCTCGCCGGACAGTATGTCGAGACGGAAAAGGCCCAGGAGCTGTTCCAGCGCGAGATGCGCGCCGCGGCGCCGCTGGCGCATCCGAACGTCGTGACGGCTTACGACGCCAACCACGTCGGCAATCGCTTCTACCTGGTGATGGAGTACGTGGACGGCCCAAACCTTGACCGCCTCGTTCATCAGCAGGGCCCTTTGCCGGTCGGCCTCGCCTGCGAGTTTATGCGGCAGGCCGCCGAGGGCTTGCAGTATGCGTGCGACATGGGCATGGTGCACCGCGACATCAAGCCGTCCAACATCCTCGTGGCCTTGCCCGGCGGCGAAGCACGCCGCAAGCGCTGCCTGGTAAAGATCCTCGATTTCGGCCTGGCGCGCTTGCACGGCAGCGACGATGACGCCGATGAGGCGGGAACAATCCTCACGCGGCCGAACCTGGTCATGGGCACGCCGGACTTTGTCTCGCCGGAGCAGGCGCGGAATCTGCACACCGTGGACATTCGCTCCGATCTCTACAGCCTGGGTTGCACGTTTTATTTTCTGCTGACCGGCCGCGTTCCCTTCCCGGACGGCGGCACTCTGGAAAAACTGATTCGCCACACCACCGAAGAGCCGGACCCGCTGGAAGGCCTGCGGCCCGACGTCCCGGCGGAGGTCACGGCGATTGTCCGCAAACTCATGGCCAAGGAACCCGCCAACCGATTTCAAACGCCGCTGGAGCTGTCTGCAGCGCTTGGGCCTTATGCGACCGAAATCGCCGCCTGGCCTCCGACCGCGAGTAAAGAAACCGCTTCCCAAGAGGCCTTCAACATGCCCTGGACAGGCAGCGATCCTGAATTCCAGTTTTCCAGCGCGGAGGAATCTAGCGCCCTGCTCAATACCATCACGCCCGATGTGGCGCCCACGCTGTTGTCCGGCATGCGCGACCTGCGTATCACAAGCGGTGGCTATTCCGATCCGGAGCGCAGGCGGATTAAACTGGCCGTCGGCGCAGGCATTGCCATCGTTGTCGGCGTGGTAGGGCTGGCAGCGTTACTCGCCATGCTGTAGGTCAAGTCTCAGCTAGGGAACGATCGTAGACGACGCAGGAGATGTTGCAAATCTTCCGGCAGGCCGGAAGTCCAGGTCTGCCATTTCCCCGTGGCGGGATGATGAAAGCCGAGGCTGGCGGCGTGCAGGGCCGGACGGCGGGCGCCGCTGTGATCGGCCACGGGCTTGCCGTGCAGCGGCCGATCGTAGACCGTTTCTCCACAAAGGGGCGTGCCTTGCTCTGCCAGATGAATACGCACCTGGTGCGTGCGTCCGGTCTCCAGGCGGCATTCCACCAGCGTGTAATCTCCGAGTTCTTCCACGACACGAACGTGCGTCACGGCGCGTTTGCCCTGACCCTGGGTCTGCGTGCTGCCGCGCCGGCCGTCGCCCCGGTCATTGACCAGCATGGACTCAATTCGGCCGTCTTTTGCGCGGCCGCGCACCAGGGCGAGATAGCGGCGCTCCAGCGCATGCGCGCGAAACTGCTTGCCGAGATTGCTCTCTGCCTCGCGCGTGCGCGCAAATACCACCAGGCCGCTCGTCTCCTTGTCGAGGCGATGCACGGCGCGGACGGGTCCAGGCTTCCCCGGCCGGCTCCGCGCCAGCAGGCCGGGAAGGAGATCGGCGAGAGTCGGCGGCAAGTAGCGCCGCGCCCGCGCGCCGAATTCAGCGGCCTCGTCGGCGTGACGCATCGTGGTTATTCCGGCCGACTTGTCCACCACGACGATGTGGGCATCCAGGTAGCAAATGACCGGTTGCGCGCCGGCGACCGCTCTCGCGCCGGTGGCCGCTTTCGCTGGACGCTTAGCGGCCTGCACTTCCAAACGCTGCCCGCGCTTGACGCGCCGGTCCGGATCGGGGCAAGGCGTTCCGGCCAGGCGCACGCGGCGGTCTTCAAGGAGGCGACGGGCCTGTGACCACGAGATGTTCATCCGGGCTCGGAGCAGCTCCAGGACGCTGCGGCCAGCCTCGGCCGCCGATACAACGAATGCCGGCATGACTGCCTCACTTTTATGCCAGGCGCAGCCGCGACCCGCTTGCCAGACGCGCGATTCTTAGCCCGCGGCGCGAGCAAGGGCGCCTTGCTCGCGCGGCGGGCCAAGATCAGTTGATTACGGATACTCTATGGGGCGGCGGCAGAAGAAATGAGTCTGGCGTTACTTGAGCCAGGCCTGAACGTCGTGCTCGCTCAGCGGCTCGGAAAACTCACAGCCGTGAAAGAATGCGAAGGTATGCAGGACCGAACGCACGACGCTGGCCTCGACGCGCTGCTCTTTGCGGCCGCCGAACAATTCGATGATCAGGCGCGTGCCGGGTTGCAGCGGGCAGGGCAGCACGACGCCGATGCCGGTGGCGGAAATGTTATAGATGATGCCCGGCCAGGTGCCGACGCCGGTAGCACCCGCCGGCCGCACATTGCATTTGCGACAGCAGCGAAAACGTGCCGCCGTGCGCCGCTCCACGCCATCGTGTTTGTCCTGGTGGGTATGGTCAGCGGCGGGGGTATTCAAGGGCATGGACGCCTCGGGATGGCCTGGGTGGAGCTTTATGCAAACATAGGTTAAGCCGGGGGGGCGGTCAAATCGGCCGCTGGACGCTGCATATTGCGAGGCGGAGCCTCGCGGCAGGGCGTTCCCAGGCAGAGCCTGGGAACGAGGGGCGAGGGGTCAGAGCTTGATGAGCCAGACTTCGGCGACTTGACAGCCGCGGCCGTTGCCGCCCAAGCCCGGTTCTCTGCTCCAGGTCAGGTCCAGCTTTCCCTTTGCGGTCGCCGCCGGCGGAAGCGCGAATTCGACCGGCCGCACGGGGCGCTCCTTGGCCACCAAGGGATGGATTTCGATCTGCCCGTTAGCCACCAAGCGGATGCGCGTCCGGAAGCTGTCCCCCGCGTAAACGACACGGACTTTGTATCTGGCGCCGGGGTCGAGATGGTCATAGTGCATTTGCAGCGGCGCATCGTTGAGCGCCTCCGCGTGGTTGCACCAGGAGATGCGCCAACCCGGCGCGTAGGTAAAGCCAACCAGGGAAGACTGCAAGAAAGCCGGATCCTTGGCGAAGCCTGCGCCGCGCAGCAAGTGCGGCTGACGCGCCGGGTCGCCTAGGTCGTCGTAGAAGCCGCCGGGACCCGGGTCGTCCCAGTGGAGGACGGCCTCGATTTCCTTCAAGCGTTGTCCCTCCAGCTCAAACCGGCGAATGCGCTCGAACTGCTCCCGGAGCCAGAGCCGGTTGTTCAAGGGCACATCGATGGTGTCGAGATTGGCGCCGCGGCCGATGTCGATTGCCTGGTAGCGCTCGACGCTCAATTGCATGCGAATGCTCTGGAACAGGGCTTCAGCCAGTTCAAACACCCGCGCCCGCCAGTCCGCTGAAACGCGCTGCGAAACCGCTCGCTCCAGAATCGTCTCGGCCTCCTTCATTGCCGTCCCTGAGCCTAGCTGCGGGGCCGCGCGGAGCTTGCTCAAAGCCAGGTCTTCCAACTGCGTCTCGTAAAGCAGACGGCTCCGTTCATAAGCGTCGTAATAGGCTCGATAAAGCGCTTGTTGAAAGCGCCAGTTAAGGCGATCCTGAGGACTTGCCGTCTTCTCCAGGTCCTGAAACAGTCGCAAGGTGGTGTATACCCCCGCATTGGTGAGTAGCGGCCCCCGCCAGTTGCGCTCCAGCGCCAGCAATCCCTGGGCGAATGAATCGGCATAGCGCTCGCCCAGGCAGTAGCGGCTGTAGTCGCGCAAGATGTCGTAGACGTTGGCATGCGGGTCCCATCCAAGGCTTGACCAGATGATTTTGTTGACATCGTCGTTGCAGCCCTCCGAGTAGGTAATGAAGCCCATGGCCTCTTTCTCGAAGGCATGGAAGATGAGGGCCTCTCCCAGCGGCCGAGGATTGATGCATTCCCGCGCCTCGGTGAGTGCAAACGCGACATCCCAGTCCGGGACCGGATACTGGCACTGGCGGCTGTGCGTGATGTCGGGGTAACGGCGAATCGGGTATTGCTTCGGCACTGCGGCTCGAAGCTGCGGCAAACTGACGCGCACCTGGGGACCATAAACCACGCCGCTGAGCCAGCCGGGCTGCTCGTTCCGAAGGATGGCATAAAACTCTTCCAGCCATGCTTGCGTGAAGCCCTGCGGCGATACCCACATCTGTGCTTTCGGATGATAGCGGTGCAGGTTTTCCGTCTGCTTGGCCAGCAGGGCCATCAAGTGCCGCGGTTGTGTGTGGCCGGGATCGCCGCCGGGAACAAAGACCGCATCGACGCGCGGCAAGTGCTGAAAGACGTCGCCCCATTCTTGCAGAGCATGGGCGACCGTCGCCGGATCGCCGTAATCCCGGTCCAGGGCGGGATACCAGATCCAGACATCGAGGCCATAGTCATCCAGCAGGCGCGACATGCCGACCATCATGTCCATGGGCGGCAAGGGAAAGTGCGGGCTGTCGGCCGCGTCGTCGCTGCGCGGCGGGATCAGCTCCACGGCGTTGGTGCCGAACACGGCCAGGTCGCGAATATATTGCTCCCAGATCGCCAGATTCCAGCCGTCATAAGAGTTGGTCTTCGGCCGATAGCCAAGCTGGTGGCCTCGCAGGGGATAACGGGGCGCGCTGGCGATATACAGCTCATCGGCGATGCCGACCGTGCCTCGCGCCATCCGGAGTTCGCGCAGCAATCGTCCCACGCCGAAGAGCACCCCGCGCGCGTCGTTGCCGATTACCAAAACTGCCGGCGCAGCGCCACTCTCCTTGCGCACCGTGATGCGGAAGCCCTCCTGCGTTCGCGCGCCGCTTCCTGCCGGGCGGCGGGCGAGTTCGCCAGCAAACTGCCCCGCGAAGCCCTGCAACGCATGTTCTGGTCCTACCGCTATCACCGGCACCGCTTCTGCGGGCCATGCATGCTTTACCTCCCAGCGCAGCAGCGTGCGTTTTTGTACTTCTTCCGTGAGCATCCGGACGGCGTGGATCTCGGACTTGCCCAGATTATCCGGAGTCACCACGATCGCCTTCCGCAGGTCGAGTTCTGCGCCGCGCGCGCTTGGACTCGCAAATGTGCCTGCAAGAAGTACGAGCGTAAATGGAAAAGAGCAAAGCGTTACCCGATGTATGCGCATCGCCGTTCCCTCTAGAGATTAGCGACAAAACCCTGAAAAACTGCAATTTTTGGCCCTGTCCCGCGATATATAGGCAGCGCCGCATGCTGCCAGGAAGATATACGAAAATGGCACATCAGTTGCTCGCTTGGAGCCGTCGCGCTGTGAACTGTTTTGCCCGTGAGAAGGGCAAGCAGATGCTCGTTCTGGAGCCTTGTAGCGAGCGCGTGTAGCGCCATCGGATCTTCGGAGAAAGATCATGGACCACAAGGAAAAACTGCGCGAGGCGGCAGAACGCATCAGTGACATTGCCAGGGAAATTGCCAAGCTACGCGAAACCATCGACCGGCTGCTCCGTGAAGCGGAAAGCAGGAGAACGCCGAAGCCGCGCACGGATTAGGCTGGACGTAGCATCCCAAGCGCGTCAAGTCCCGAGGGTGCGCAACCGGCCCTCGCGCGCTGCATATATGGCATGGCGCAAGTCCGACAAAAATGAGTTTGCCACTTTGCCACTGAGTTTGCCAGGGTTGGCAAACTCACCTGTCGCCGCAACCGCAGTTCCCGGCGGAAGCTGCGTCCGAAAAAAAATTGCGTTTGCCACTTTGCCACGGTTTTGGGGGGGCGGGGGGGCCGGGCAGCTTGTCCGCCGTTGGCCATTGTCCGCCCGTCACTGCACTTGGCGGAACATGACGAAGTTGAAAAAACGTTGCTGAACTTCTTGCTGGAACCTTCGGCATCCTCTTGACGGTAAGCGCCCTTTATGTATCGGCAAGCACAAGATGGTCAACTGGCCATCTTGGGGTATTAATCGCCGGCATACTCCGTGTTATCGACTAAGATAAGAGCGCCGGATGCGGTGGGCTCGCAGTCCCCCCCGCTCGTTACGACGGCTGTAAGGAATTCCGCCTCGTCGGGAACTATTAAGGAAGAGAGCCCGACATTAAAGAGTTCGCATATTGCCATGGCCCAGCTTAACTTGCTCTTGCGGCACATCCAAGAAATGGCGGCTCTGCGCGGCGGCGTGCAAGGGACCGACGACCAACTCCTGCAGGATTTCGCTGCGCGCCGGGATGAGGCCGCCTTTAGCGCGCTCGTCGCCCGCCACGGGTCTATGGTGCTGCGGGTGTGCCAGCGCGTGTTGCACAACGAACACGACGCCGAGGACGCCTTCCAGGCGACTTTCCTCATCCTGGCACAGTTCAGCGGGTCGATCCGCAAGCAAGAGGCATTGGCCAACTGGTTGCACGGGGTAGCTTATCGAACAGCCATGAAAGCAAAAAGAACCGCGGCGCGGCGACGGAACCACGAGGCACGACTGCGGGAATTGACGCCCGGGCGGGCCGCCAGCCCGACGTGGGACGATGTGCAGGTCGTTCTGGACGAAGAGATCCAGCGTCTGCCCGACGCGTCTCGAGCCGTGTTTGTACACTGCGTTCTGGAGGGCAAGAGCGGGTCGCAAACCGCCGCCGAACTGGGGATCAAGGAAGGCAGCGTGTGGACGCGGCTGACGCGGGCGCGCCAGTTGCTTCAGCGCCGCCTCACGCGCCGGGGCATTAAGCTGGCTGCCGTGCTCGCCGTCCTTTCAGTCAGCAGCGCTGCCCGGGCGGGAGTGCCCGCCGTCCTCGTCAATGCCACGGTCCGTTTCGGACTCTTAGTCGCGGCCGGTAACTCAGTCGCCGCAGTGGTTCCTTCGCGTGTGGCCGCCTTGGCGACGGGAGCGGCCAGAGCCATGTTCTTCAGCAAAGGTAAGATTGCCTCGGCCGTGCTGATTGCCGCGGGTCTATTCGCCATCGGCGGCGGCGCCCTGTTGCACGCGGGCCTCGCCACGAAGGAGAGAACGCCTCCCACCCACAAGGCTAAGCCGCTCGCGAATCAAGAGGTGAAGCCACAAGCGGCGAAGCCGGACGACCCCCAAGATTTCCTCACGTTCAGTGGCCGGGTTCTGGACCCGGAGGGGAAGCCCTTTGCAGGCGCGGCCCTCTTGGTATGCGCCAGCGCAGCAAAAAAGGCCCCCTCCCGCCCCCGCGACACAACCGACAAGGACGGCCGCTTCCGCATTACGGTCCGTCGGACCGACTTGGAGCAGCAGGCGGTGCTGGTGGTGACCGCCAAGGGCTTCGGACCCGACTGGGCGGATCTGACCAACTCAATCCCGAAGGACCGCGAGATCAGTCTACGACTGGCCCGGGACGACGTGCCGATCAACGGCCGTCTCCTGAATCTCGAGGGTCGGGGGATCGCTGGAGCGGAGATCCGGGTCCGGCGTATGGAGAAACGGCAGGACGACGGCGACCTGGCGGCGTTCATCGCGACAAAGCGGCAGTGGGCGCGCGGCAACTATGTCCGAGGCCGGGCGATGAAAAACCTGGGGACGGAAGCCCTGTCCATGGTGACCTCGGCCACAACCGACCCGGACGGGCGTTTCCGCTTGACCGATTTCGGGCGCGAACGCGTGGTGCATCTGCTGATCCGCGGTGAAGCCATCGAAACTGCTTACGTGGAAGTGCTCACGCACACCGGCCCCGTGACCGGGCTCTTCACCGGCAATGAGAACGATACCGCCTACGGCGCGACCTTCGAACGTGTGTGCGCGCCGAGCAAACCGATCGTCGGCACCGTTCGCGAGAAAGGGAACAGCAATCCTCTCGCAGGCGTCACGGTCTTCTGCGGCCGATTTTCGGGATTGACCGACGGCCAGGGGCGCTACCGGATCAACGGCATCCGCAAACAGCGCGACTACACAGTCACTGCCCAAGGCCCTCCGTATTTCGCAGCGACGAAGTCGCAGGTTGTGGACACGCCGGAATTCGAACCGCTCCGCGTGGATTTCGATCTGGAACGCGGCATAGCCATCCGCGGCCGGTTATTCGACAAGGCAACAGGTAAGCCGGTGCTCGGCATCGTCACTTACCACGCTTTCGCGGACAATCCGCATCTCAAGGATGTCTCGCGTCTCGACCAAAACGGCTACGACCACAGCGCGGGCGGCTTTTTCGCCGTGACCGGCGTGCCTGGGCCCGGCATCCTGGAAGTCCACGCTGATGAGGACGACTACTTGAAGGTCCCGGCTGCCGCGGACTGGAAACTCGTGCCCGGCATAATCACTGCGCCGCCCGTCGCACACGCCTACGTCCGCATCGATCCCTCGGAGATAGATCCGAAGTCAATCACGTTTGACATAGCCCTGGCGTCAGCAGCGACCGTCAAGGCCTCTGTGATTGGCGCCGACGGCAAGCCCTTGGGCGGCTACTTTGTGGCTGGTCTGACGGCCTCGCCGCGGAACAACTCATCCTGGCGGATGCCGCAGGAGTCGCCGACATTCACGGTGCGCGGCCTCGACGGGCGTTGCCCGCGCACCGTTGTCGTTTACAGCGCCGAAAGGAAGCTCGGCAAGGCACTGACAGTGCGCGGAGACGAGGCGGGCACGATTACGGTCCGTTTGGAGCCGCTCAGCAGCCTGACGGGGCGCGTCCTCGACGCTGACGGGCGTCCGTGCGTGGGGGCTCACGTGGAAGTGACCTTTAGTGGCCAAGGGGATAACGGCGCGCGCTTGCCAGTCCAGTTCTTCATTACCAGGGGCACCTGGGCCGCGAAGCTGGAAGGCAAAGGCACCACGGATGACGACGGAAGGTTCCGCCTGGGCGGGCTTCTACCGGGTCTCAAATATACGCTGCGCGCGAGCGAGGATGAATCCGCCGATCCCGAAAGACTGATCGTGCAACGCGACGGCATATCGCCGCCTGCGGCTGGCCTCAATGAAGATCTCGGCGATCTGCGGAGGCAGAAGTCGAAGTAGAAGCAAGTGCGTCAGTCTTTGAACCCACCTATCAGCTGCCAAGCCAGCGCCGGCGAGGTCAATAACCGGAGCCAGGCACGAATCGGGTTCAGTTCCAGTCATGCACGGTATTCGACAAAAAACTGTACACAATGTCGCCGGGCGGGAACTATAGATAGAAGCGTCCTTTGAAAGGGTGATGATATTGAGCCCCGGCCGACCTCCAGGCCAGGAAACTCGAATAGAGGACAGGAAGCATGCCGGAGCCGAGAGCGCCGTCCCGGGCCGTCACAGCGGCCTCAGTTTGGCCGCCGTACCAGTCCAGCTCCGCACAGCCCTGGAACCTGCGCCGGGTCGTGCACTTGCACCGCCGGGCCGGCTTTGCGGCCACCTGGAGTGAATTGCAGCGCGACCTGGCGGAAGGGCCGAAGGCGAGCATCGATCGGTTGCTATCCGGCCGCGCCTATCGTGTTGGCGTGCCCACGGATTTTGAGAGTACCTCGGCATTATTGGCCGAATCCGCCACCGCGGCCCGCGACCCGAATCGGCTGAAGGCCTGGTGGCTTTACCGGATGTTCTTTGGTCCCGACCCGCTCGGCGAACGCCTGACCTTGCTCTGGCACAACCATTTCGCCACCAGCAACCTGAAGGTTGAAGATTTGGCCATCATGCTGGGCCAGAATGCGCTATTCCGCGAGCTGGCGCCGGCGCCGTTCGGCAAGCTGCTCAACCGCGTCGTTCGTGATCCCGCACTGTTGATATGGCTCGACGCGTCCGCGAATCGAAAAGAGCATCCCAATGAAAACCTGGCTCGCGAGTTGATGGAGCTGTTCACGCTCGGCATTGGCCATTACAGCGAGCGCGATGTCAAGGAAGCCGCGCGCGCTCTCACGGGCTGGACGCTTTCGGAGGAAGGAATCTTCCGGGACGTGTCCGCGCGTCATGATGCCGGGGAGAAGACGCTTCTGGGACAAACCGGACGCTGGAAAGGTGATGACCTGATCAAGAAGCTGCTGGAACATCCAGCAACCGCCGAAAGGCTTGCCGGGCGCTTGTGCCAGATGTTCATGGGCGAAGGCGTCGCCGGTGGAGAGGAAATCAAGACACTAGCTGCGGGATTGCGGCAGCACGACCTGGACATCGGTTGGGCCGTGCAAACCGTGCTCCGATCGCAAGCGTTTTTCGCCGGCCGAAACTTGGGCAATCATATTCCGGGGCCGGTCGAGTTCGTGGTCGGCGCGGCGCGGGCGCTGGAATTATTTGAAGCGCCGCCCAGCACGTTGCTCATGGCCGACTGGACCGCCCGGCTTGGTCAAGATTTGTTTTATCCGCCCAATGTCGGCGGTTGGGCTGGCGGCCGGAGTTGGATTACCACGCAGGCAATGATCGGCCGTGCAAACTATGCGGCCGCCCTGCTGAACGGCACGCTGTGCCGAAGCCCGGAGCCGTGCGCGGTGCTCGGCCTGGCCGAACGCCACGGTCACGGCGGCAGCCTGGAGCGCTGCCTGCGCTTCTTTGGAGAGCTGCTGCTTGGGACTGAACTTAGTCCGGGTTTGCGGCAGCGCATCAACTCCGCCCTGGCCGGTGAGTCGCGCGATCTCGCTGCCGCAGTTCAGACTGCCGTGACCTTGATCCTGGCTTCACCGGAGTATCAGCTAGCTTGAAAGTTTCGCGCCGAGCACGCATAGCCCACAGAGCAAAAATGTCGATGGTCTATCTCTGTGACTCTGCGTGCTCCGCGCGAAACACAAAGGAGACTTGCATGTTCAGCCGACGCGACTTTCTTACGACGACCCTTCGCGGCTCGACGCTGATCGCTCTTGCGCCCGGCGTGCCGGCCTTTCTGGCCCGGACGGCGCGGGCCGCGGCTCCGGACAGGCATGGAACTATCCTGGTCGTCATCCAGCTTGATGGCGGCAATGACGGCATAAACACGGTCGTACCCTTTGCCGATGAAGGCTATGCGAAGTACCGCAAGATCCTGCGGCTGCCGACCCGGCAACTAATCAAAGTGAATAACCAGGTGGGCCTGCACCCGTCCATGCGTGAGGCCGGCAAGCTGCTGCAAGCGGGGCAGCTCGCCATCATACAGGCAGTCGGTTACCCCAATCCCAATCGCTCCCACTTCGAAAGCATGGCGATCTGGCATTCGGCGCGCTTCGATGCCGAGGAGCGCAACGATCAAGGCTGGTTGGGACGCGCCCTGGACGACAGCAAGAACCTTCTTCCCGGCATTCCTGCATCCGTATTTGTCGGGCCGGGGCAACTCCCGGTGGCCCTGCGCGGCCGGCGTTCCATTGCTTCGGCGTTGACCCGGCCGGAGGATTTTTGCCTTGCACCGGAGGCCAAAGCAAAGGTTCCGCTCGCTCCGCCGGAGAAGAAGGACGATCTGGCAGCCTTCGTGCAACGGAGCGCGCTGGACGCGTATGCGACTGCCGACAAGATGGCCGAGATTGCTAGGGGTGGTGATACGAATGCTCGTTATCCGGAAACGGACCTCGGAGCACAATTCAGGCTCATGGCCCGGCTGATCAAGGCGAACGTCGGCACGCGCGTCTATTATGCTCGGCACGGTGGCTACGACACACATGCCGGACAACTCGGCAGTCATGCAAGTCTGCTCAATGAATTCTCCGGCGCCTTGAAAGCTTTTCTAGACGATCTGGCCGCGGCAAAACTCGCAGACCGCGTGACGCTACTTGCCTTCAGCGAGTTTGGCCGCACCGTGAAAGAGAATGCCTCCGGGGGAACCGATCATGGTACCGCGGGCCCAGTCTTCCTCGCAGGTCCGCGCGTCAAGGCAGGATTGATCGGCGCTACGCCGCGACTTATGGACCTGGATGCCAAACACGGCGATCTGAAAGTGGGCATTGACTTCCGGTGCGTCTACGCGACGGTGCTCGAAGACTGGCTGGCGCTGCCGGCCACGACTGCTCTGGCCGGTAATTTTGAGAAGCTGAGCCTGTTCAAGATTTAGGCACGATCTGCTCTCCCTGTGGAACTGCTCGAAGAAGAGTGCGCTGATTGCCGCGAGCCGATTCGCACAATCCAAACTGTGCGCGGCCAGTCTGCGCAACATCGCCCTCAAAGTCCTTGTCCCGCCCTTGGGCGGCGCGCATAATACATCAAGAATCTCGATGACGATAGGGACCTTGTACGCCTCAACTCGAGGGCGTGCGCCTTCCCCTCTTCGCGACGGTATTCGATGACTTCAACGCTCGGTGGCGATGATCCCCTCCACGATCTTGACGACGACGATAAAGACAGGATTGAGAGGGAGCTAAGAAAGAAAGCCAGGGGAAAAGGAACTACGCCCAAAGAGCGAAACCGTTTGATTAACAGGGCTAACGAAATCTCGAGACAAAAGTCGAAACGGGCTCACCAAGACTAAGAGGCAAGCCAATCATGCGGTGGTCTATTCGTGTCATTTCCAGCCCATCCCTGCGTCAGAAGTATCAGCGGCTACTCACTTCGGATTGGAAGAAAAGCACGCTTGACGACGTGCTGGAGCTGCTATGGAAGGAAATGGCGGAGCCGGAGCGGCGTCCGCCGTTTTGGGCGATTCTTAATCCCCATCGAAACAGCACCGCTGGCGCGGCGCTTGCTTCGGTCGTCATCGAGGAAATAAGGCATTTTCGTCAACATTTTCACGGGAACGGGCTGATTCCATCCGTGCCGGAGAAGCTTTCCTCCGGAAAAGCAAGCCGACTGCGCGCGCAGGCGGAAACTGTGTGGACCTACCTTGTATTGGGAAACCTGGCCCACTTGACCGGGGAGACCGGTTTCTTTGCGGACAGTCAGAGTTTGCTATTCCTTCTGACAATCGATTTCTTGCTCCCGAGCCTTGAGTCCGATGGAGATGCCGAAGCGAAGGCATTGCTGATCAACGCGCTCCATATGCACACTTTTGTCACCTGGACACAGGATCCCCAACGACAAGCTCATCACTTTTTCCTTCAGGCAGTCTTAATGGATTACCTCGAACGGCCGAAGCTGAGACGCGACAATTATCTTCTCTCGTTGAACATGACTCCCGTGGAAGATCATGCTTATCTCACCAAAGTTCAGGCGTATATCTTTAGTCTCCTGGACTCCGGCGAAGACGAGGAAGCCAAGCGCTTCTTGATGAAGTTGTATCGGCACGCCCCCGAAAGTTACCTTCCTGAGCTACAAGAGATGATCGACAACGTTCAGAGCCATGCCCTGACACAAGGCAAATGATACTCGACGTGCCGGCATGATCTATGCCGGCAATCCGAGACGACGTGACTAACTTTGCCTCTGCCCGGGCACTATACTGTGGTGTCGCAGAAAGCGCTTGCTCGCCTGGGATTCAATTCATGGCGAACGCACAATTGGACCAGGTTCTGCATTTCTTGCACGGGTTGTGCAAGCGCGACGCGCTGGCTCAGGCAACCGATGCACAGCTATTGGAAGCATTTCTGACCGAGCGTGAAGAGGCTTCATTCGCGCTGCTGGTTCACCGCCACGGCGGCATGGTGTTAAGTGTGGCAGCGCGCGTGCTTGGCAATCGCGCCGACGCCGAGGATGTGTTTCAGGCGACTTTTCTTCTCCTCGCCAGGAAGGGGATGGGCATCCGCAAGCGTCAGTCGGTCGGAAGCTGGCTGCATGGCGTCGCCTATCGGTTGGCACACAAGGCCCGGCTGCAGCGCAGCCGACGGCAACAGCACGAGAGAAGGGCAGCCATCAAACGCACCGCCACCGTCGCCCGCGAATCCGCCTGGCAAGAGGTGCAAGCCGCGCTCGACACCGCTCTGCAAGAATTGCCGGAATGCTATCGCACCCTCCTGGTGCAATGCTATTTGGAGGGGAAAAGCCATGCCGAGGCGGCCGAGCAACTGGGCTGTCCGCTGGGCACCATCCGCACGCGCATCGCCCGCGGTCGCCGCTTGCTGCGCGCCCGCTTGATGGCTAGAGGCTTGACGCTCTCGACCTTCGGCCTGACGGCGCTCTTGCTAACCTCCATCGGGCCGCCCGCAGCTCCTGCGGCGCTTGTGCAGGCAACCCTCAGGACGGTCGGCTCTGTTGCATCAGGCCAGGCTTCACTGACCGGAGTTGCAGAGCCAGTTGCACGTCTTGTCGAAGAAGGACTTAAGACGATGTGTGTCAGCAAAACGAAGATCGCCTTGCTCTTTATTGTGGCGCTCGGCGTTGTCTCCGGCGGGACTTTGCTCGCTCGCCAAAGGCGCGGGGCGAACGATCCCCCTGCAATTCCCGCGCTCGCAATGAAGAGCGAAGAACCGCCGCCCGACATAAAGACCGTACCGCCGCTACAGGACAAGGACGCTGTCACGTATAGCGGCCGGGTCGTTGACACGGAAGGCCATCCGGTCGCCAATGCCGAGGTTAAGTATCTCTTCGTTACGCGTGAGGAGGAGCCAACCCCCGTCCGGGCGGTGACCAATGCACGAGGCCAGTTCCAGTTCACGCTCACCAGGAAGGACGTGCCGCTGTCCGCCGAGGCAATGGACGCGGATCCCTTGAAGATGGGACAAATTTTCGTGAGCGCTCCCGGCTTTGCTCTCGGCTGGCGCGGCAGCCGCTCCGAGAAGCACGAGACCATTACTGTCCAGCTCACGCGCGAGGTCACGCCGATCAAAGGCCGGCTCGTCGACCTGCAAGGCAAACCGCTTGCCGGGCTGCACATTTCCACGGTCAGCGTCTGGGCGCCGGAGAAAGGCGACCTGACGCCGTTCATCCAGGCGCTCAGCGCCGGTGACTCTTTCTATACGTCCGCCTTCAAACATGTGCCGAATGCGTTCACCGCCTGGATCATTGGCAAGGATGTCTCGAGGTTTCTGCCGAGCACAACCTCGGATGCCGGCGGCCGATTTCAGTTAACCGGACTCGCCAGGGAAACGATCGCGGAGCTGCGCATCGAAGGGGCTGTGGTAGAAACGCAACGCTTATATGTCATTAATCGTGCACGCCCGGGCTCGGCGGCACGGTTGATCGCCGTCGACAAGAAGCGGAGCAAGGATCCCGAACTTTATGAGGAGCGACCGGCTTTGATCTTCTGGAACGACTTTGATCACGCCCTCGCGCCCGGGCTGGTTGTCGCAGGCGCTCTGCACGAACAGGATACCGGTCGGCCCATTGCCGGCGCCGTCGTCGAGAGCTACCGGCTGACTGAGTCACGGCTCGTTGAGGATGCGACGTACCACACCGTCGCCGACAGCCAGGGTCGCTACCGACTGATCGGCTTGCCGCGCGGCCACGGTAGCCAACTCCGCTTCCGGCCACCCGCCGACAGTCCGTACTTCCCTGTCGTAAAGGGCGTACCACGGACCAAGCCTTACATGACGGCCAACCTCGACATCCTGGCACAGCGCGGCGTCCTGGTGGATGTTCGAGCGCACGACAAGACCTCCGGAGAGCCCGTGCCTGGTTGTGTCAGCTACTTCATCCTGCCGGAGAAACCGTTCACGGCGTTTGACTTCACGCGCCCGCATGCCGACGCCTACAACGATTTCATGCCGATTCGCAACGACGGCAGGTTTCGCTTCGTCGCCTTGCCGGGCCGCGCTATTCTCGCTTTTCGGACCAGTTGGCGCAAGTACCCGATCGCCAAGGAAGCGCCGGCCATTCAGCTACCGTCCCCCCTATCATCGTCAAACTTTCAGGCATTCCTGGAAATCAATCCGAAGGCCGGCGACGAACCGCTGCACGTCCAGTTCGCACTCGATGCCGAGCATGTTGTGAAAGGAAAGCTGACGAGTCCCGACGGCAAACCGCTTGTGGGCGCTCTGGTCGCGGGCCTGCGGCATGACTGGTATACGGATACCGAGGAGCCGTTCACATCGGACGAGTTCACGGCGCTCGGGCTGGATCCCGCGCACCCGCGTCTACTCTGCTTCGCTCATCCAGAGAGAAAACTTGCCGGCAGCATCGTGCTCCGGGGTGACGAGAAAGAGCCGATCGTTGTCAAGCTTGAACCGTGGAGTACGGTCACCGGGCGGCTGCTCACTGCTGATGGCAAGCCCGTGCAAAAGGCAGAGTTGTCGTTCACCGAGATGCCGCCGCTTAAACCTGGCGCGTCGCGCTCGTCCGATACCGGCATTCATGTCGTCTACCATAGCGCCTACCGGCCGAGCCCCGATCCTCGCACCGACGAGCAAGGCCGCTTCCGTGTCGAAGGCCTCGCGCCAGGTCTGAAATACAATTTGGCCTGGCCCGACCGAGACGCGGCCCCGCAGCAAAAGTGGAAGGGCCTCGTGTTCCGAACTCTGGTTCTCAAGCCCGGCGAGAATAAGGACCTGGGCACTATCACGCTTCAACCGTTTCCAGAGCAGTAGCTGGAGTTCTGCTTGCCGGCGCTCCAAGAGACCTCGATCCCATTCTCGATTATTCGCCCTTCTTTTCGGAGCGCAGCCTTAATGTGATGGTGCCCAGGTCGCGGCATTCCCCCGGCTTGACCTGGATTGGCGCTTTGGCGGATTTCGCCGCCGGCTCGAACTCCCGCCGCCTGCTCACCGGAAACGACAACGCAAATCTCAACTCCGGCATCACTGTCTCGACCGTGAAGGCCCCGCTAGCGTCGGTGACGATTTGCTTCGCGTCGTAGATTTCCTCGTGGGTCCTCTCGGCCGCGCGATCGAGATAACGGAGATCGACGATCACTCCCGCCAGCGGTTTCCCGTCGGTGTCCAACAGCCGGCCCTTGAGCGCGCCCGGTGGACCGAGCTTCGCGACCGCCGGCTCTTTCTCGTCTGGTTTCAGCGTCCGCGTGCCCACGAGTTTCTTGCCGCGGTGATAGAAGACCAGGAGCTGCGGTTGGCCGATCGGCTCGCCGTAGACCGAGCAGGAATCGCTCTGGAGCCAACCATAAGGCACATAGTTTCGAGGTCCGTTCGCGCTTGCCCAGGCGCCGGCGAGTGGCCGGCCTTCAGTATCCTGAACGCGCACGACGGCCACGACGCTGGCACGCTCGAGAACGATGTCTTGTTTGACCAGCGGGACGCCCGGCTTGATCTCCAGCACCTTGTTCCAGGTTCCCTGCAGGGGCCACATGGAGTCGTAAGCGTAGTAGCCCCCTTCCTGGCTGAAGTACTGGGGATATTTCGGGTCGGCTCCGGTTCCCTTGTAGTGGGCCCGGGACTCGCCTTGCCCCTTGGCCATCAGCAGTATCGGACCGGGGATGGCAACAACCCGGTAGGCGCGGCCGGTGTCGGTCTCGTCAGCGGAGTCCCAGGGCAGCATGATCATTTGACTGAACCCGGGGTACTCCCTCCCAAACGGGTTGCCCCGCAAGACGGAGGCCATGACGAAACCGCGGATGGGCTCGCCGGTCGCTCCGTCGATCACCTTGCCAGTGACGATCACGCCTTTTTTCACTTTGATGTCCGCGCCAATGGGCTGGTGGGCGCTGGTATCGTCGGCCCAAACCTGGCTGGCCATGTAGCCCGTGTCTGGGTCGCAAGCGATGGCGACGAGGTACCTACTCGTTTTGCGGACGCCATGGATTTCGAAACGACCCTGGGCATCGGTCCTCGCCTGCGGCGGGAAGTGGACCATTTCGTCGCTGTCCCGTATGAGCCGGACGACGATGCCCGGCTGGCCTTTGCCGGTGTCGGCGTCTGTGACGACTCCGCGAATCACCTTTTCGGGCGCGGCGATGACTTGAGCATCGGGACCGGAGAGAATACTCCACCTGTAATTCAGATGGTTTTTGCCGGTATTATCCAAGACGGCCTGGTTGAACGGCTTGGGGTCCAGGCCGGCGCGGTTGGCAATCCATACCGAGGTATCCGCGATGCCCGCACCGGCCAGGCGAAGCCGTATCGTTCGCTCAGCGCCCATGCCATGGAGGGTGAAGCGACCATCGGCATTCGTGGTGGTGGAGAAGAGAGCAGCCGCTCCCGAGTAAATCTGCTTCTCCAGGCCCGTTCCTTTTCCACCTGTCCAGAGCTTCAGCCATGCGGCCCGAAAGGTGTCCAGCGAGTGGTTGCCGTAGGTCTCGATGCTTTCGGCAGCGACGCGCACGCCGCCGATCGGTTTCCCCTCAGTGCTAACGACCCGGCCGCGAATGACATTGTCCGCCACCAGCCGAAGCTCGACGGGTTTGTCGCGTTTCATCTCATAAAGATCGACGAAATCCAGGGCGGAGCCATCGGCCTGGGCGATGAGCCAATGTCCCCAATGCCTCGTGCTCTTCTCAGGGATCGTGACGGTGAAACGGCCGTCGGCGGCCGAAACGCCGAGACGCGTGACGGCGCCGTCATGCCCGAGCAGCAGGAGTTTCGCTCCTGGCTTCGGCCGGCCATCGGGTCCAAGGATGCCTCCTTGAAGGGTCACCGGCTTCGACGCTTCCGGCTTGGACGGAGCGGGCTTGGGCTTCTCACCCGCCGGGGCTGCAGGCGGCTGCGCCGGCTGAGACGACGCTGTGAGGGTATTGGCTGCCCAAGCGCCGTAGGCCCAGGCGGCGGCGCCGGTCAGCAGGGCGGCGATTAACAGAGTGGCAATTACCAGTTTACTCTTGCTCAGCCACACAGTCGTAGCGGCGCTCCGCAGCAATTCTGCGACTGCTGGCGAAACGACTCCCGCCAGGGCTTCGCCCGCAACCGCCGGCGCCGCCGCCGCGATGGTTTTGGCCAGCAGCAAGACTGGCAACGCCGGCGCCGATGGCGTTGCCAGCGCGGTTGCCCCCAGCACTGCCGTCAGCTCCACCCCGCGCCGCGCCAGACGACGCCGGAGCCGCTTGCGGGCCTCTGCCAGCCGGCTCGAAACCGTGCGTATTTTCAACCCCAGCTGCCGCGCCGCTTCCACCTGGCTCAGGCTCTCCATACAGCAGAGGATGAACACACTTCGGTAGACTTCCGGCAACCGGGATATCTCTTCATCAAGCAAGGCCCGCACCTCACGCCAGGAAAGGTCGTCTGCGGGACCTGCCGGCGGGCGCGTCGGCGCCTGGTTTTCGTGCTTACGTCGCCGCGCAGCGGCTTGCTTGGCCTTCATGGCGGTGCGATAGGCGATGCCGTGCAAGAAACTGGCGAGCGAGGATTTCTTCCGCAGCGCCGCAGCATTGCGCGCCAGCACCAGAAAGGCGGTCTGAAAAGCATCCTCGGCGTCTTGCTCGTGCCCCAGCACGCGCCGGCAGACGTGAAGCACCATCGGGCCGTGGCGATGGACAAGGCCGGCGAAAGCCTGAGCGTCGCCGAGGCTCTGAAACGCCTGCAGCAATTGCTCATCGCTTTCCTTGTTGCAGAACTGTAACGCCAGCCTGCCGCGAAGGCAGCGAACTTCGGCGGCCAGTGCGGAACCATTCATGAACGCGTCTCCAGGTTCTAAAGGTGCTCTCACCCTCTCAATAGTTCCCGCCCGACTTGCTGCCGGCAAGAGAATTTCGCGAGATCATACCCAGCCAGGTCCAACAACGTGGTCTTGAAAATGGTCGTCAAGAAGAAGCAAGCCACCGAGAGACGGACATTGGCAACGTCGCTGCAATGCCGGTACAATAAAAACCCGATTTGCGGTGCAGGCATTTCCAAGCTTCAAGCGGGCTCTGTGGACCATGAAAATGCATGCCGGCACGAGCGGCTACTCGTACAAGGAATGGAAGGGGAATTTTTATCCTGCGGACCTTGCCACGGCCGACATGCTGCCCTTTTACGCGAAGCATTTCTCGACGGTGGAGATTAACAACACCTTTTACCGCATGCCGTCGGAGAAGATGTTGCTCAACTGGTCCGCGCAGGTTCCGGAAGACTTCGCCTTCGTGCTGAAGGCGCCGCAGCGGATCACGCACATCAAGAAACTCAAGGACGTGGGCGACGACGTGGCCTACCTGCTCAGGACCGCGGCCGTGCTCGGCAGCAAGCGCGGCCCACTGTTGTTCCAGGTGCCGCCGTTTTTTTCCAAGAAGAATCTCGACCTCGTGCGCGAATTCCTGGGCTTGCTGTCCGGGCAGGGCCAGTCGGCGTTCGAGTTCCGGCACCAAACGTGGTTCGACGACGAGGTCTTTGCCCTGCTGCGCGAGCACAACGTCTCCTTGTGTCTCGCGGATGCCGACAACGAGCTCAGCATTCCCTTTGTGGCCACGACGGCATGGGGCTACGTGCGCCTGCGGCGTCCGGAGTACAGTGACGGAGACCTCCGCGACTGGGCCAAGAAGATTGCCGATCAACCCTGGAAGGAAGTTTTCGTTTTTTTCAAGCACGAAGAGGCCGGCAAGGGGCCGCAATTCGCGCGTCGATTTCTGGAGCTTGCGGGGGCATAAGCGCCGGAAAGCAAGGCTTGGAAGAAAGAGGCCCATCACCCGAGCGATGTCCGCGCGGATGCACTACACGTGCTCCTCGACCTCCTCTGTCGTTGGCTTGCTCAATTGATGTTCCAGGTATCTCAAACTTAGTGGTCTTACTTCGAGGCAGTCACGGCAATCTCACCTGCGTAAAGTTTTCCATCCGTGTGCCACGGATCGCCGCCGCCATTCTTGCCTTCCAGCACCTTGTGGAAGCCGTCTATCACAAAAACCTCCGAGAGGTCCTTGGTTTGCTCCAAATCGTGAAAGAGATAATCGCGCTCCGCGTCAACATCGGCACCCGTGTGATGCGTGATCTGGCCGGTCGTGTGGCTGAGGCCGACCTTCCTATCGAACATGGCGGCGCCGACCCAGACAGGCCGGCCGTCGTCCACGAGCGGCGCGCGCCAGAAGCGCACGTGGTGTCGCTGCCGCGGGTCGTCTCCCACGGGTTTCTCAAACGCCAGGTCTTGCTTGCGTCCAAAGAGGTACAGATTGCTCACCGGCGCGTCGTCGTAGGGCCGCTTGAGTACGGAGGCCTCGGCGATCTCCAGACAACTGCGCAGGGTGAGCGGGTCCGCCGGATACCATTTGGCGGCGATCATGATCTGCTTCAGCTCGGTCTCGGTGCCGATCAGGGCGACATTCAGAGGATCGCCGGGATGATCGTCGCCGGTATAAGTGATGCGCGGAATGTCGTCGAAAGAAGGATGACGGTGCGCGTAGCGGACCCACAGAGCTGGAACGATGAGGTACGAGGTGACGAAATAGGCGATGAGCAAAAGGGCCAGCGCTGAGGCCACGCGCCGAAACCTGCTTCGCCTTGCCGGCGAATTTGTCGCCGCCTGCTGCGGATTGGTCGTAGTGCTATCGTCCATTAGCTCTCTCCTGCTCGTATTGACCTGAGCAGACTTTTTTGCATCAGGCCCTGGCAGTCGGCAAGTTTCTTGCGGCTATCCCCAGCATGACCAACGACCAGCCGTAGAAGATCATTTCGATACCGACAAAGAGCCCGATCACCCATAAGCCGGACCACGGCCACTGTCTCCAGATCAGGATGCCCAGCAAAAGCGTGATGACGCCGTTGAGCAGCAGCCAGCCGCGATGCTCGAAGCGGCCGACCAGCGCCGCCACGATGCGGAAGATGCCGCCCATGAGCAGGAACAGGGCAATCAGCAGCGTCAAGCTGACGGCTGCTTCGAGCGGATTGCTGACCATCATGAAGCCGACGACGGCATAAAGAATGCCTGTGAGCAGGTCGACGAAGAAGCCGTTCCACTGCCGCTCCCAGAAGGCGTGCCCGATCGACAGCACGCCGCCAATGAGCAGGAGCCAACCGAAGACCTCCACGGAAACGACCGTCGCGAACACCGAGGATCCCAGCGCGATCATACCCAGGATGATCTGGATAATCCCCAGCGCCAGGAACCAAACCCAGTTGCGTCGCAAAATGTCGAAGCCAACCAGGGGACCAGATGGTTGTATGCTTGTTGCCATGACACGCTCCTCTTTCATTCGCCGGTTAAATCGATGACTCCTATTTACAGGGCAAAAGGGAATGGCGACATTGGACTTTGGTCCAATAGCGCCCAATTTCTTATGGCCACGCTCCGCTCAATGGGCAAACCGGTAGCGCGCCACCACGACGGTCACATTGTCCTTGCCGCCGTTCTTCAAGGCGGTCGCCACAAGCGCCTGACACGCCTCGTTCGCGGATGCCGCGCTGCCCAGGATCGCGGCAAGGGTCGCATGGTTCACCATCTCCGTCAGTCCATCCGTGCACAGCAGCAGCTGGTCGCCTTCGGCGAGCGTGGTGCGCTGGAAATCGCCTTGGTAGTGATAATCGCCGCCGCCTAGCGAATGGGTCAGCACGTGGCGACAGGGATGCGTGGCTGCTTGCTCCGGCGTCAAACGGCCCAGGTCCACGAGCGATTGCACCAGGGTATGATCGCGCGTTAACTGGTGCAGTTCCCCCTCACGAAAGACATAGGCGCGCGAATCGCCGATGTGGCCGATAATGGCGGTGGCGCCCAGGCTGCAGGCGAGCGTCATGGTCGTGCCCATGCCCGCCAGGTTGGGATCGCCGCGGCTGTGCCCGCGCAATGCGGTATCGACATGGCGGAAGCGCTCCGCCATGCGCTGTATCACCTGCTGGGCGGCGTTTTCGCTGGTGCTGAGGATCCAGTCCGGAGTATAGAGCACGAGGCTGATCAAGCGGCTGATGGCCATGCGGCTGGCGAGGTCGCCGGCCGCTGCTCCGCCGATGCCGTCCGCCACGAGCAGGCCGTAGCCGACCTCCTCGGCGCGTCCCGGAACCTCGTTTTGCGGCAGGTTCGTCAGCAACGTCTCCAGTGCCCGTCCGAAGCGCACCACCAGATAATGATCTTCATTGCGGCTGCGCACGAGTCCCTGGTGCGACAGGGCCGCCAGGTCAACCTGCACCTGCGCAGAGCCGGTATTATGCCAAAGCAGCTCGGACTGCACCGTCAAGGCAGGAAGCTCAAGCGTGTCTGCTCCATTTTTGTCGGCGTTCATGAACGGTCCTTTCACGCATATGTGGCAGCCGTGTCACCGCCGCAGCACTGCAGACGATGAAGGGTGTCTATCACGCAGCCGCAGTGGCAGGCCCATTACGAACGGTCGCCGCGAATATAATTTTGCCGGCTGCTTTCATACCTTTATCTACACGGGCTGGGCAGGGAGCAACATTGGACTTTGGTCCAATGGCGGTGCCGCGCCTGCTCCCGTTATTCTGCCGGCATTCATGGGCTAAGGTTTGAATGGCAAGCTGTCTCATAATTTGTTAAAGTATAAGCGTAAGTCGCAATTCCGATCTGCTGGCGAAGAGTTAGCCAAATGCCGCCGCCTTTGACCACCGACGAATTTCTTGCCCTCGTCCACAAGAGCGAACTCACCGACACCGAGCGGTTGGCGGCATTCCTGTCGCAGCGCCGCAGCAACAGCGGCTTGCCCGCCGATTCCGAGCAGACCGCCCGCCTGCTGGTGGACGAGGGACTGTTGACCTACTTTCAGGCGGAGCAGCTCCTGCAGGGCAAGTGGCGCGGCTTCAGCGTCGGCAGATACAAGATCCTGGAACGCATCGGCTCGGGCGGCATGGGTGTGGTCTACCTGGCCGAGCACAAGCTCATGCAGCGCCGCGTGGCCGTCAAGGTCCTGCCCGTCGCGCTTGCCGAGGATCCCTGGTTCCTCGAGTACTTCTACCGCGAGGCCCAGGCCATCGCCGCCCTGGACCACCCCAATATCGTCCACGCCCACGACATCGACCAGGACGGCAATCTGCACTTCCTCGTGATGGAGTACGTGGACGGCTCCAGCCTGCAAGCAATCGTCTCCAAGCACGGACCGATGGACTACCGGCGCGTGCCGCACTACGTCGCCCAGGCGGCGCTCGGCTTGCAGCACGCCCACGAATCGGGCATCGTGCACCGCGACATCAAGCCCGCCAATCTCCTGCTGGACCGGCGCGGCATGATCAAGATTCTGGACATGGGCCTGGCGCATTTCTTCGCGCACATCCCGCCGGAGGTGTTCCCCAACAAGGACAAGGGGAAACGCATCGTCGGCACCGACGATTACCTGGCCCCCGAACAGATTGTCGATAGCGATGACGTGGATATTCGCGCCGACATCTATAGCCTGGGCGCGACCGCTTATTTCTTGCTGACCGGCGACCCGCCCTTCCATCTCGAGGAGCGCGACAATCACAAGCTCATGTCGCATTTGCTGCGCACGCCCAGGCCGATCCGGGAAGTGCGGCCGGAAGTGCCGGAGGAACTGGCGGCGGTGATCAATCGGATGATGGCGAAGAATCCGTGGGAGCGCTATCAACTGCCCAAGGACGCGGTGGCGGCGCTGCAGCCCTGGACGCGCACGCCGATCCCGCCTCCACCCGAAGCAGAGATGCCCGGCCTGAGCTTGGCCGCGCGGCGAACCGGCAGTTCGGGCGGCGCCTCGTCCGCCTCTCGGCGCGCCGGCCGGAGTTCCTGGGTCGTTCTCAACGGCGCGGGATCGAGTTCAGGTCTGTTATCCAGAGAGACGCTAACGCAAGAACAAGCGAAGACCGATACGCCGGCGGCAGCGAGGTCCGCCGAGACGAGCAGACAGACTGGGCCAGAGGGCCCAGGCCAGGCGCCGAATAAATGACGAGGTCAAGTCAGGGCATTTTCCCGCCGAGCAGGGCGCTTTCCTCAAAAACGGCATGATTGATGACGGTGCGCTGCTCCGAAGTGTAGACGACATGGATTTTGCCGTCGCGCGACTGGATGGCGTAAGGATAGGCGAAATCTCCCGGGCCCTCGGCCAGGTTGCGGCGATAGGGATAGCTTTTGTCCTGGTCCAGCGAAAGGGCCGCGGTCAGCGGCGTTCGCCGGTTCATGCTGTCGTTGTAGATGAGGAGCAGATGCCCGCTGCTGAGGCGCAGAAAATCCACGGCGGCGTTGGGGTTGGGGAAGACGGTATCGGCGCCCGCGCTCCAGGTTCGGCCTCCGTCATGCGATTCGGCGCGCACCAGGTAACCGTCCCGCCGCGGCTTGTAATCGCCGCCGCGGCGGCAGTAGCAAACCAGGCGCTGATCCGTAATGGCGGCCACAGCCGGCTGCAGATTGCCGAGCCGCGACTCGATGCGGTTGCTCTCGCTCCAGCGTTTCGCGCGCACCTCGTAACGCAAGAATAGCGAGCGGGTGTTCGGCCCTACCCATTCCGGGTCGTTGCCGGTCTCATGGTAGATCGGCAGCAGGTAATCGCCCCCGGCCAGCACGATCGGCTTGGCCCGCACCATCGTCCCCGCCTCCATGGTGAGCGCTTGCGGCGCGCTCCAGGTTTTGGCGGCGTCGCTGGAAGTCCGCACCACAATGCGCGACGTCGACCAGGTCGCGCCCGGACGCACCACGCTGAATAACCAGACGAGCCCATCCGGCGCTTGCCAGACCACGGCGTTGCCTTCGGGCCACCTCGGCGGCGGGCCGATGCGCTCGGGCCTTGACCATGCCGTCTCTCCCTGGCGGCGCCGTGCGCCGTAAACTCCCGAGTCGCCGCCGTACTCTCCGGAGCCGCCATAGTACGCCAGATACAGGTCGCCATTCTGCAATTCGGTGATTGAGGCGGGATGCTTGTACTTGCCCGGTATCTCCGGCCCGAAGACGCGCTCGGTCGTGATAGGCGCATCGGCCGGCATGCACACGCCGGCAAGCAGTGACAGACAGAAAGAATGGACCATAGACGGAGTTCCTAACGTGCCGGCATCTGGGGCCGCCATAGCCAATAGACAGGCAAGCCCAGAAGAGCAATGGCCAGCCCAATGGCGCTGTTCAAGAACGAGGAGTAGAAGAGGCCGGCGAGCACGGCGAGGTTCACTCCTACAAACAGAAGCGTCGTCAGCGGATGTCCGGGCATGGACGCGTCTGCCATGTTCCCTAGCTTAGCGTCGCTACGGCGAATCCGGAAGAGGCTGAGGGCGGTCAAGGACCAGAAGACCATCTCGACCGACATGATGTAGTTGACGATCTGCGGAAACGTGCCGGATACGGCAATCACAGTGGCAAACTACAACGGCAGCCAGGCCCGCGAAGTCCTGTACACTCCCGAGCAATGGGAGCAAGTCAAGCAGCCGGGGCCATGCACTAACACACCTCTCCGCCTCAGGACGCCACGGCCTGTCTCGCGCCCCACAGTTGCTTGAGCCCGTTCACGGCCGGCGTGAACTGCGGCTGCTCCGCCAGGGCGGCGCGCCACTGCGCTTCCGCCTCCGCCAGCCGTCCTTGCTCGAAATACAGCACCGCCAGGTTGTGCCGGGCTTTGTGGCTGCGCAGGCCCGTGTCCAGGCTGGCGAAGTGACTCCCTTCCCAGTGCTCCATGAGATGCAGGAAGCAGCGCTCCGCGCCCACCCGGTCGCCATGCTCGCGCCGCACCAGAGCCTCCTGGAACAGCAACTCGCAGTCCTGCGGATAATGCTGCTGCCCCGTCCGGCAGGCCGCCAGCGCCTGGTCGTGCTCGCCCAGCTGGCGATGACACTGCACGATCAGCGCATACAGCTTGCGCACGATGGAGTCGCCCGGTTGCGACCGTGCCAGGCTGCGCTGCAGGAGCGGCAGCGCCTCGCGCACCTGGCCCAGCTCCTGAAACACGCAGCCCAGGTTGAAGAGCGTGAACGGGCCGTCCGGATGCTCCGCATTCTCCAGGTGCAAGAGCCGCAGATCGCGCTCCAGCTTGCGCCGCCGCAAGGCTACATCCTGGTAGCCGACGTGCTGAATGACCACCTCCGCCCAGCGCACCTCGCCGCCCTTGAGCCGCACCGCGGGCAAGATCTGCTCGTGCACGCGGTATTTCCAGCGGATGTCCGCATGATTCGGAAACAGCCGCACATGATCCACCACGGTCGCCGTGCCGGAAACCGGATCGGGCAGGCACAGGCACTTCATGGCATAGGCGGCATTCTCGTCCTTCAAGCCGGCGAAGAGCGCGCGCAGCCGGGTGCGGTTCTCCTCATCCAGCCGATCGTCGGCATCCAGCCACATGATCCAACGTCCCGTGGCATGCCGCAGACATTCATTCCGCGCCGCCGCAAAGCTATCCACCCAGGCAAAGTCAAACACCCGCGCCCCAAACCCCGCCGCAATCTCCTTGGTCCGATCCGTGGAGCCGGTATCCACGACGATCTTCTCCGCAAACAGGTCCGCGGTGGATTCCAGGCAAGCCGCCAGGTTGGCTTCCTCGTTCCTGACGATCATGCACAGGGAAACCCCCTCTCGCAGAGGCGCAGAGAACGCAGAGCAAGAATCCTCACTGCCGGCGCTTTCTCGAGTGTCGCGGCTCGACACCGCCTGGAATTCGGCACCCTCGCCCTTGTCAGAGTTCTCTGGTTTCTCTGCGTCCTCTGCGCCTCTGCGTGAGGCTTTCTCTATCAAACGATACCCCGCCGCCTGTGCCTCGCCCCACTTGGCCTTGAACTGCTCGAAGTTCCCCGTGAGCTGTTCCCGGCAATTGACCCCCAGCCCCTGAAACGTCCGGTTGCCGAAATGGTGCACAAACACATCCTGCGCCAGCAGCAGCTCAAAGCCCGCCTGCCGCGCCCGCACGCACAGGTCATCGTCGTCAAAAAAGCCCAGCCCAAAGCGCTCATCGAAGCCGCCGACCTTGTCCAGCACCTCGCGGCGCACGAGCAGGCAGAAGCCGGTCAAGCGCTCCACGCGCTGCGCCTGGTTGGCAAACTTGTTGCGCTGCCGGACCGCGAAGCCCGGCAAGCCGCTCAGCTCCTGATAATCGACGCCGATCTGCTGCGGCTGCGAACTGAAATTGGTCACCGGCCCCACCATGCCCACCTTCGGCCATTCAAACAAACTCCAGCGAATCAACCCCTCCAGCCAGCCCTCGGTGACAATTGTGTCATTATTGAGAAAAACAACATACCGCCCCCGCGCCCGTTGCAATCCCTGATTACACCCCGCCGGAAAGCCGGCATTGGTCTCATTGCGGATAATGTGGACGCGTGCCCCCACACCCGGCGAGCCGGCAACAGCCGTTCCGAGCCCCAGCGGCGCGGAGGCATCAGCCGTTCTGAGCCCCGGCGGCGCGGAGGCATCAGCCGTTCTGAGCCCCGGCGGGGCGGCGGTGGATAGCCAGGCGGCGTGAGCCCCTGGAACGACGGCCGCATCGTTGTGTTTTAGCCCTGGAAGGGCGGCAGAATCAGGCTCGCAGCCCGGCACTGTCGCCCTTTCAGGGCTCGCTCCCCTGGCCCCGTCCGCCCTCCAGGGACTCACGTCCCTGGCTATCGACTGCCGCCTCTCCGAGGCTCCAACCAGGCCCGGCCCGCCCAACCGCCTGCCGATTTCCGCCAGGTACTCCGCCGTCCCGTCGGTCGAGCCGTTATCCACCAGCACCAGCTCATAGGGCGGCCGAGTGTGCCGCAGCACGCTCTCCAGGCATTGCCGGGTGTACTCCACCTGGTTGCAGCACAGGATAATAATGGAGGCCAGCTCATCACCCACCGGCGGGCACTGCGTGATCCAACCATCCGCCTGTACCGCCTGCGGCGCCGCCCTGAGCAGCAGCCGCCGCTCCCGCGCCAGCCGCCGCTGGTCCAACCCCCGCTGCGCCGCGCCATAGGCCTGAAAGAGCAGCCGCGCCGCCTGGTTATCAAACGGATCGGCGTGTACGGCCGCGCGCAAATGTTCGATGCTCTCCGCCGCCCGCCCGGCCTTGAGCAGGTTGACCCCCAGCATGGCCCGCGACACCGGCAAGTCCGGCCGCGCCAGCACCGCCTCATAGCCATACGCCACATCGCCCGTCAGCTCGGCGAGCAAAAGGCTCAGGCGCCACTTCACCAGCCGAAGCTTGGCCTCCGCCTCCCGCTCCGGCAATCCCGCATACATCCACCCCGCCCGTTCCCACTCCACCCGGAAGAAGTCAAAGCCGGTAGGAAAATGCGGCCCATCGTAGGACAGCATTCTGCCCGGCTCGTGGGATACGATTCCGATCGTGTTGGGGGATACGATTCCAATCGTGTCTTCGTCCTGAGATCCTCGACACGATCGGAATCGTGTCCCACAACCCCCATCGTCATTGAGAACCGCCCCCGTCCGCCGCGCCTGCTCGACGGCCGCCTCGCGTTTGCCGCACACCGCCAGCGCCTCCGCCAGGTTCAGCCCGGCCATGACATTCTGCGGATCGCTATCCGCCGCCCTGCCGAAGTGCCCCGCCGCCACGGCCGCATTCCCGGGCTGCTCGATCACCCCCAGGGCATTATGCAGCCCCGCATCATGCGGCGCCTGGAGCAAGGCCCCCGCCAGGTCCCGAGCCAGCTCCGCATCCGCCTGCCCGCTCGACAGCACCTCCCACACCCGCGCGTACAAGGATTCATTCGGAGCCTGCTTGACCGCTGGATTCCGGGGCTTCACATCCCCGGCCACCCGCTTCCGTGCCCGCTCCTCCAACACCTCCCACTCCTCTTCAATGGCGGCAACCTGCCGTTCCCACAATTTCTCAAATGTATATTCCTCCACCCGCCTCCGACCGGCCTCCGCGATCTTCCTGCGTTCGTCTTCATGCTCCAAATAATATTCCAACAACTCCTCCAAGTTGTCATCCCCATACAACACACACTCCGCATTCTCTGCGTCCTCTGCGCCTCTGCGAGAAATGTCTTCTCTCCCCCGGAAGTACGCCCGGATTTCAATATTCTCCCTCTCCTGAGATAGCATCGCCCCAGCCGCCGCCGCCTCAAAGGCACGCTTGTTGCACTCGCCACGCACGCTGCGATTAAAGACAATCCGCGCCCGCCGCATCAGCTTCCAGTACGCTTCCCCAAACACCCCGGAATGGATCTGCACATTCCAGCGCTCCCCCAGCCGCGCCACGCGCTCCAGCCACGGCAACCGTTCCCCCTGAGCCGCTGGATGCAGGTTCCCACAAAACAGCACATCGATTTCTCTCTCTGCGTTCTCTGCGAGAGGCGCATTGGCATCCAGCCCAAACAAATTCGCCTGCCGCACATGCCGCATCCCCTCCCGCTGCATGACCTCGACGCCCAGCGCATCCGTCAGCACCAGGTCGCAGCGCCACAGGCACCGCCGATACCAGGACCACAGCAAGTTCCAATCCGCCGCCAGGCCGATAATCGGCACCGGCGCCGACCAAAGGCCAGTCGGAATTCTGGTATAGGGAATGTAAACCGCCAGGAAATCCGGCTGCCAACCCGTCGGCAGTCGCTCAGCCACGGATTCCCATGTGTCGGCGCAACTAATGGTTAGATCGGTAGTTCCGTCGGCGTTAAAAGCCAAGCATGTACCTTTGCTTCGTGCCGCCGCAAGGTTCTGCTCAGCAAAGGCTGTCGAGACTGGCCCAAATAAATAGCGCATGGTGAATACTCCGGGAAGAAACTGGCTGTTTTCAGGCAGCATCCGATTCGTCAAGCGCTCCACGGATCTCGGAGAAAATCTCGTCGCGGCGCCGCCGGATCGTTGCGTACGACAGCTGAAGTATCTCAAGCATCCGCACAAGCGGTACGCCCGTAGCAACTGCCTTGCAGATTTGCCGCTCCACTTCCCCCAGGCGTTCCACAACAACTTGCACCCGAGCAACGGCCTCGGACTTCTCGGCGATGCTGACGGGATCATCGTCGCGCCAATCGCGGTAAACGCCGGGCAGGCTTAAACTCACAGACCCCAGAGTGCCAAGGACATTGTCCCTATGGCGGCCCAGCGATACTGCACCATGGAGCATGGAATGCCCTAAGCCCCGCATAAAGTTGCGAAAACGCCTTCGCAAGACTGTGCGCAGAAACGCTTGCAGAGAACAGACTGTCATCTCGTGGTTGCCCAGACAGTCATAGGACGGAATAGATTGGTGCGCGGCAACCGTGCCCTCTTGTTGAGCGTCCTTGCGGTCGGCGTCTTGAAGCTGGATTCGATTTGCGAGGCGCGCGACAAAGGCATATATCCAGTCAAGAAGCCTCTCCATCAGTGCGTTGACCGCCCACCCCTGGCTGTGCAGAGTGGCCAGGAGAAGAAGTTGTTCGTTGCGCAGGGTTGCCGGGTTCAGATCACACCAAATCCAGGTGACTTGCATGGGCGTCCTACCTTGTAATTTGACGTGGTGCACATTGAAAGTTGTGTCCGGAAGCACTGCTAAGTCGGTGCCAAATGCCCGCTGGCAGTGCCTGGCGAAAAAAAAAGTGGTTTTCCTGATTTTTTATGAGCACATTGAGCTCCATCCGGTGAATTCATTAATAGGGGGCTCAATTTTAGCATGAGTCTCGAAGACCCAATACCGGTGAAATGTGTGCCGGAATTGTCATCATGCGCTCATACAGATTTCATTGCAACTGAATGAAGAAGACATGTGTGGGTCAAGTGGTTCCCAAAGTTAGGCAGACCAGTGCGCAGCATGATTCGACAGCTATTTTCTGACTTGCTTGGACGACCCATTTTAACCAGAGAGGCATCCCATGACGTGGAACATGATTTGGAGATTCTTGTCGCGTAAGCCGACCCGCCAATCTGCCAAGAAGCCCCGGAAGCCAATGTTCCCACGGCGCCGCATGGAACTGGAGTATTTGGAAATTCGCTGGATGCCGAGCGCCGTGACCCTCGGCCTGTACAACGACACCAGCATCGGCGCCAAAATCACCAGCGACGGCCGGCTCCAAGGGACGATTTCAGACCCCGGCTATTCGGTCGCCAACAAAACGGTGACCTTCACCGGCGGGGTAACCGGCACGGCGACCACCAATGCCAGCGGCTACTTCCTCTTCACGCCAACCCTGTCGAGCCAGGGGGCCTACAGCAGCATCGTGGCCAGCTTCACCGACCACACCAGCACGAACATCAACTCGCCTGCGTATTCGTTCACCTATGACACCGTCGCCCCCAGCGTGACGCTCACTGCCCCGGCGAACACCGACACCGCCAACTTCCAGGTCACCGTCAGCGCCACCGACGCCAATTCACTGCCGGACGGCACCATCGTCCGCCTCGACGTGGATCTCAACAACGACGGTTCGTTCACCGACCCCGGCGAACAAAACTACACCAGCGCCATCCTGGTCAGCGGCAGCGCCACCTTCTCCGTTTCTCCCGCCATCCCGGCCGGCACAATCAAGCTCCAGGCGCGCGTCTTCGACCAGGCCGGCAACGTCGGCACCAGCAGCACGCAGACGACCGTGGTCAACGCCTGGGCAACCTCAGCGCAGCAACGCGTCACTGATCCGGAGCAATCAACGACCTACTCCTTCGGACTCGCCCAGACAGCTATCAATACCGGCGGCTTCCGCATCTTCAATCCACTCGACTTTGACCTAAGCCCGGGCACGTCCGTGGGCGGCTCACCGGCCCTCGTCTACAACGAGGAGATCGTTAACCCCCGACCGATCATCGAGGCCACGCTCGACAGCGACCCGAGTGGCTCCGTGCCGACCAATATTTCCGTGCAGTTGACATGGAATAACGGCACGCCGCAAACGGCGGTCAATTTTGCCACCACCGGTCATAGCGCCGGCGACGTTTATCTCCTGGCTGCCCAGGTCTCCAGCGCCGTCGTTACGAGTACGGGGGCATATCCCTGGTCACTAACCGTAATAGCCACATTCAGCGGGGGCCCACCGGTCACGCGCAACCTCTCCGGCACGGCCTACGTCGTGGTCAGCCCAACCAACGATCCGTTCCTTAAAGGCTGGAGCCTGGCGGGTTTTGACCAGCTGGTCCCGGTCAGCGGCGGCATCATGTATGTCTACGGTGCCGGGGGTTTTCGTGTTTTTACCGGCAGCGGCCCCACCTACACGAGCCCGGCCAACGACTTTGGCACCCTTGTCCAAAACCTGGACGGCAGCTATACCTACACGACCAAAGATCAGTGGAAGCGGAATTTCAATAGTTCCGGGCAACAAACAACCGTCATTGACCCGCACAACCTGGCAATCACCTATGCATATTCGAGCGGAAGGTTAAGCACGGTTTCCACGCCCGACGGCGGCGTTACCACCTTTAGCTACGGCCAGGACCCCTCTCAAGCATGGCGCCTGAGCACGATCGCGGAACCAGGCACCCGTTCGCTTTTCACCTCTAGGAACATGAACAGCGACCTGACGGGCTTTACCGAGCCCGACGGCAATGGCGTCGGCACGTTCCAGTACGGCAACGATCAACTGTACCACATGTCATGGGGTCCGCTCAACGCAACGTTCACCTACGACGCCAATACTTCGCTTCTTGCCGGCATCGACCAGGGCTTGGGGACGACGCTGAGCCTCGCTCCGGCGATTTCGCAAGGCTTGGCCACCAGCCCGGCCAAGTCCGCCAATCAGGCGGTGGCGGTTATCACCGACGCGCTCAATCAGTTAGCTACGTACACGCTGGACAGCCTTGGCCGCACCACCAAGCTGCAAACTCCTGATGGCGGTGTGCAAGCCTGGCAACGGGACCAGGCTGGCCAGGAATTCGTTTACGTCGATCCGATCAGTCGCGTCACGAGCTACCAGTACCAGTACGGCAGCGGTGCCGGAGATTTGAAGCAGGTCACCAACCCGGACGGCAGCGTGAAGCAATACCAGTACGACGGAACTTTTCATAATTTGACGCAATCGCAAGACACGCTGCATCACCTGTCCACCATGACGTATGACGCCATCACGGGCGATCTTCTCACGACGACTAATGCCCTGAACCAGGCGACGACAATGACATGGTCGAGCGGGCTATTGCGGACGGTCACCGATCCCCTCCAGAACACGACGACCTATCTCTACGACGCGAATCGCCGACTGCAGGTCGTTCAGGATGCGTTGAACGACCTGACCACGATTACATATGACGGCTCGGGCAACCCACTTACGACTAAAGACGCACTCGGGCGGGTTACGACGACTGCTTATAACGGAGTGAACCGCTTGATCAACGTCACCGATGCGGCCGGCGGGCTCTGGACAATGTCCTATAACGTGCTCGGGGAACTCACTAACAAGACCGACCCACTTGGTAACCAAACAAACCTTACGTACGACCAGCGCGGCTGGTTGGCCAGTCTAGCCGCTGGATATCAATCTTCCTCCAGCGAGGTTACCACGAGCGGGTACGATACACTCGGACGCCTCACGTCCGACACGGACGGGAACAACCATACCACGACGATGACCTTCGATGCAATGGGGCGCGTGCTGACCGAGAAGAGTCCAGTTGGCGGCGTAACGACACTTGCCTACGATCTAGCCGGACAATTGACATCCACAACAGATCCAATGGGCCATACGACCACGCTGAGCTACAATCAGCGCGGCTGGCCAACGGCCGTGCAAGATCCTCTTGGCAATCGGGCACGACGACCTATGACACCGAGGGCAACGTCCTCTCGGTTCAAGACTCGCGCGGCAACTTTGTGACCATGAGCTACGACCTGCTCAACCGTAACGTGCAAACCCAGGACGCCTTGGGCAACCTGTCCACGGTAGTTTTCGACGCGGCCGGGAACGTGATCGCTCAAATTGACGCCCGCGGCAACGCCACCAGCATGATCTACGATGCCCTGAATCGTGTCGTCGCGGTAACCGACGCCTTGAACCACACCGTCACGACGGTGTTTGATGCGGCCGGCAACGTTATCCGCACCGTAGACGCCCTGGGCAACGCCGTGACGGCGACTTACGACAGTCTCAATCGGCGCGTCACCGTGCAAGATCCTGGCGGCGGCATCGCCACCACGGTTTACGATGCCGATTCAAATGTCGTCAACACGATTGATCAGCTCGGCCATAAGGTCACCTATTCTTACGATACCTTGAATAGACAAATAGCCGTTACAGACGCTCGGGGCGGCGTCACGACCACGGCCTTTGATGGGGCGAACAACGTGGTCAGCGTGACGGATTCTGTCAACAACACGACGACATTTCTGTTTGACGCAGCCAACCGCATGACCCAGCAGACTGATGCTCTCAATCACAGTTCTACATACGTTTATGATCTGGCCAATCGCCTGACCTCGACCACCGACCGCGACGGCCGGCGCATCGACAATACCTATGACGCGGACAATCGCCTGACCCAGGAGAATTGGGTCGTTTCGGGCAGCAACGTCAATACCCTGACCTTCAGTTATGATGCGAACGGCAATCTCTTGACCGCGCTTAACAATGCTGGCGCCTACACGATGGCGTACGATGCGCTAAATCGCGTGACTCAGAGCCAAGAACCTTTCGGCCTGACTCTGACCGCGACTTATGATGCCGTCGGGAATCGCATCCAGCTTCAGGACTCTTTCGGCGGGGTCTTGACCTCGGTGTATGACTCGGCCAATCGGCTCACCAGCCGGCAATTCGGTGGCGCTAGCCAGACTCCCTTGCGGATGGACCTGACCTACACGGCCCGGAACCAGCTTGCCACCCAGACGCGCTACAGCGACCTGGGCGGCGTGAACAAGGTTGCGTCAAACACGCTCACTTACGACACTTCCGGGAGACTTACCAACCTGCAGGACTTCAACGCCAGCGGCGGCTCGATCGCGAACTACACGTACGCCTATGACCTGGCCAGCCGCCTGCAAAGCGAGCAGCTGAACGGCGGCGCCACCAAGACGTACACGTATGACGCGGCCAACGAGCTTACAAACGACGGCACGAATGCCTACAGTTACGACCTCAACGGCAACCGCACGATGACCGGTTACTCGACCGGCGCTGGCAACCAGTTGACGAACGATGGCGTCTGGACATACACATACGACGCCGAGGGCAACCTCACCAAGAAAAGCAAGGGAGCTAGCGCCGAGACCTGGACCTACGGCTACGATAATCAGAACCACATGGTCTGGGCAAAGGATAGCGCGACCGACGGCGGCACGGTGACAACCCTGGCAACCTACGTCTACGACGCTCTCGGCAACCGCATCGAAAAGGACGTGTGGACGCAGCAATCCGGCGCGACCACAACGACACGCTTTGGGTACGATGGCCTCGACGTCTGGGTAGATCTCAACGGCACGAATGCTCTGCAGACGCGGTACATTCACGGTGACGCAGTAGACCAGCTTTTTGCACGTATCGGCGCGGGCGGCACGGCCGCGTGGTACTTGACCGACCGGTTGGGCTCAGTCCGGGACATAGTCAACACTAGCGGCACCGTTATCGACCACCTTGATTATGACGGCTTTGGCAATGCAACTGAAACCCAACCAACCAATGGCGATCGGTACAAATGGACAGGCAGGGAGCTTGACGCCGAGACGGCCTTGCAATATAATCGGGCACGTTTCTATGATGGCCACAAAGGTAGGTGGACTACACAGGACCCGATTGGCTTTTACGGGGAGAGCACCAATCTATATCAGTACGTAGGAAACCAGCCGGTTGCAGCGACAGACCCCAGCGGCTTGGTTCAGGTGCCCCCGATGGCGCCCCCTAAGCCGCCCCCTGCACGCAAACCGCCTTCGGGAATGGATCTGGCGATATTAGAAATCATTTTGAAAATGAAGGCCGACTTGGCCGTCATAAAAGAGAATCAAAAAGAACGCGATCGGCTTCAAAAGGAGCGTGATGAAATGAATATCGAGCACCAGGTGTCAACGATGCAGAAGTACACCAGGGACATACGTATGTATGACGCGATTATCGCGCGTAATACAAGAAAGCTTTATCGCGACATGGGGGCGTTGCAAGCAATCATGCGCGCCACACCACCCGTCCTGCCCTTGCTCCCATATCCGTTGCTACTGCCATACAACGTAATCGCCAATCCGCCTCGATACCTTTATCCGCCAAACCCAAAGAAGGAGTAGCGGATCGATTTACTTCCGCAACCTTCCGCACGGCAGGAGCACCACCTTATGATGTACCACTCCGGACTCATTCTCTTCATGGCGATCCTGACGGCCCAGCACACACTTCCTGGATCTCACAGTGTGCTCGAGCAGTCCGAATCCGTCCCCAGGACTGGACGCATTTTACGAATCGGCGCTGCTCAACTCCGACATAGCAGCCACATTTCCTGCCTTAGCATAAACAATTCCTCAACCCTTCTTGCCTCGGGCGCCGCTGACAAATCCCTTCGTCTATGGGATCTCACTACGGGAGCACTCGTTCGTCAGTACGACACGGGAGGTCGTCCAGTCACGTCAATCGCGTTTTCAGAGGATGGTAAATTCCTGATCGCTGCAACGGTCTCCGATTCATATGTGTGGGGAGTGGCTCGAGGAGGGGCCCTGTCTCATCTTCATACGGAAGCGATGTCCAGTGTATCGGTGGCCTTCGGAGCCTCAGGAGAGGCATTGGTAGCCGGTTCGCGTAATTCCTTTCTATATCTTTGGGATGTTACGCACAATAAGCTTATAAGAACGTGGAGAAATCAAGTAATCGGCCATGCCTGCGTTTCACTCTCGCCAAACGGGCTGTTCTTGGCCTCCGTTAGCGGTCAAGCGGCCCTAAAGATATGGGATACGTCCACCGGCAAGCAAATACACACATTGGGGCGCTCGAGCGAACCTTGTCGTCAAATCGTATTTTCCCGCTCTCACAAAAACATTCGCCTCGCGGCATTGCAATCTTCGGGCAATGTCCTATCGAGTAGCACTGTACAAGTGTGGGATGTCACCAGCGGAGCCCAGCTTAGGAAAAGAATTTTTCACTCTCAGGCAGTTAATGTTATCTCATTTACATCTGACCATAGCCACATTGCGTGCGGTAGCAGGATTGGAAGGCTATACGTTTACGACTTCGGGAACGATAGTTTAACGGACACCGATGCCGATTACGAGGCCCCCCTGGATACGATGGCTGTTTCGCCTGACGGAAAGATCCTTGCCGCAGGCGGAATTGCGAACACGATTGGAGTCTGGAGCGTTCCAGCTTGGCGCCGACTTTTTGCGGCGCCAGGCCATAATGCTCCCGTTTCATGTCTATCTTATGGGGCCGGGAGAGGCTTGCTTGCCTCCGGTGACGACGCGGGTCGCGTTTGTCTTTGGGATCCGGCCTCGGGACGTATGATTAGCGTCCGGAGAGTCAGCAACTTTCCCGTGTGCACCCTTGCGTTTCTGGGAAGCCAGGCGCGGCTCGTCGTGGGGTCACAGGTTGCAAGTGTCTTGAGTGTTCCGGAGTTGGTCCAAATCGGCCAGGTTGGCAAGACGCTAGTTGCGTCTGTCGCAGTTATGCCTGGTTACAAGTCATTCGTCACGTGCAGCGTTCCAGATGGCGAGATTGAGTTGTGGGATATAGCAGCGCCTCAGGCAAGGCGTATTCTACCTCGGAGCGTTGGAATGGGGGGACTTGTGGCTCTTTCGCATGATGGCACGCGCATAGCTGGCGCTGGATTAGATCTTGTGACTGATCGAGCCGTCCTTTATCTGTGGGAAGGCGACCGTTGGCGTGAAAGGATATTGGCCAACGATGAGGGCGGCAGAATCAATGCAATCGCGTTCTCGCCGGACGGCAACATATTGGCCTCGGCAAGTCAGAATGGCACTATTAGGCTATGGAGGGTATCGAACGCTCAAGAAGCACCGATGACTGTTAGGCATGAAAGGGAAATAGCCTCCTTGTGCTTTTCAACGGATGGAAGGATGTTAGCATGTGGTGACGATGCGGGAATGGTATTTGTGTATGAGATATCAACAAAGAAATTGCGAGCAAGGTCGAATCATCATCAGGGCGTCGTGAGGTCCATTGCGTTTTCCAGCTTGGGAGATTGTGTCGCGTCCGGCGCTGAGGATACTTCGATCGTTATTTGGTCATTAAACAATTACGGGGTTCCTAGTAACGGGGCGAATGTGATAAGGGAAAAGATGGACTCGCTGTGGATCGATCTTGCCTCCCCGGACCCAGAAATTGCCTTCCGGTCGATGAATATCCTATGCGCCTCGCCCGGACCGACGATAGGGTGGCTTGAAGGACAAGCGCATCTAGTCCCGAGGATTGATGAAAGTTACGTTGAACGACTAATCAAAGATTTGGAGAGCGAAGAATTTACGAAGCGTAAGGGAGCGACCGCGGAATTAGAGAAAGTACTTGATGCCGCTGAGGCAAAACTACGCATCAGGCTTAATGAGAAGCCGGCGCTTGAACTTCGCCAACGCCTTGAGGCGTTGCTGCTTAAGACAGAAACTGAGAATTCACCTTCGCGAACAAGGCAATTGCGGGTGCTGGAAATCTTAGAGCGGATCGGGGGACAAGGAGGTTTCAAGATTCTGCGCGAGCTTGCGGCTGGCGCACCAGATGCAGTGGTTACGAGAGAAGCCAGGACGTCAATGAATCGCCTGCTGCAGCGATCAAAAGGTGACGCTATGGGACCGTAAGGGACCGGAAGAAAGGACCGGGACAGCCGGAAGGGACAGCCGGAAGGGACAGTTTCCGAAACTGCATAGCCGACAGGAGGTTGTGGAAAAATATTCGCCTGGCTGTTCGGCGAAAAGGATCACGCCATCGGGAGGCGACCATACGTTGCTGGTGCTGCGATAGAGAAATCCGTTTGGCGCGCAAAGTCAAGGTGCGTCCCTGGCGGCAATATGACCCGCAGCAGTCGCAGGACGCGGCGGCGTACGCCTTTTACAAAAAGGAAATGACCTACCGCTGGGCGGTGATTTGCCAGGGCTGCTATGCGCGACTCGATAACGCCGTGGGCGTGGCGGGCATTGGGGGCCGAAGGTGGGGGCCGAAGGGACAGTCTCTGAAACCGCATAAGCGACAAGCAGTTGCGGAAAAATATGCTTTTCGCAGATCGGCGAAACATGCTCAGGCCACCGAGAGGCGAAGAAGGGTTGCTGGTGCTGCGACAGCGAAGTTGACTTGGTGCGACAAGTAGGTTCGCCAACTTAAGAACCACCATTCCCGCGACGGCAAGATTTCTCCAGCCCGGAGAGACAGTCGGGGTGCGCGCACTTCCCGTTGGCTATTCCAGCTTTGAGGTGCAACCATGCGACGCTTGCTTGCAAAAATGATTCTCGAACGGTTAGAAGACCGCCTGCTGCCCAGTGCCGGCGATCTGGATGTCGTCTTTGCCGGCGGCAAGGCCACGGCCAACTTCAGCCTGGGCGCCGCCCAGGTCGAGGCGCTGGCCGTGCAAGCCGACGGCCGGATCGTCGCGGCCGGGCAGGCCGGCAGCAATGGCGCGGACTTCGCCTTGGCACGCTTCAACCGCAACGGCACGCTCGATGCGAGCTTCGGCACGGCCGGCGAAGTCGCCACTCGCCTGGGCACGAGCCCCAACAGCGTGGCCCGCGGGCTGGCCATCCAGCCCGACGGCAAGATCCTCGTCGCCGGCTTTGCCGGGCCGGGCGGCAGCCAGGAGTTTGCCCTGGCCCGCTATAACCAGAGCGGCAGCCTGGACAGCACCTTTGGCGACGCGGTGCAGCAGCCGGGACCGCAGCCGCCCCAGCCCCTGCGCTCGGGCAGCGTGCTCACCAACCCGGGCGGCAATGCCTCGGCCACCAGCGTGGCCGTCGCTCCCGACGGCAAGATCCTCGTCGCCGGCTCCGTGCAGCCCAGCGCCTTCAGCAGCGCCTCGGACTTCGCGCTCGTCCGCTACAACGCCGACGGCAGCCTCGATACCACCTTCGGCACGGGCGGCATTGTCACCACCAAACTGGGCGATTTTGACGCCGGGGCCAACACCGTCCTGATCGTGCCCGATGCCAATACCAGTACGAATCCCGCCGACTACAAGATTGTCGCGGCTGGCCATACATCCACGAGCGGCGGCAACTTCAATTTTGCGCTGGTGCGCTACAACGCGGATGGGACACTCGATACGACGTTCCATACGACTGGCGTCGTTACGAGGAATTTCGGCCAGCTGGACGACATCCATGATGCCGTGTTGCAAGCCGACGGCAAGATCGTGGCGGTTGGCTCCACGTTTATCGGCGGCAAGGTGGAACTGGCGCTGGCGCGCTACGACAACGACGGCAGTCTGGATACGACCTTCGGCACAGCCGGGCAGGTGACCACCGACCTGGGCGGGGTCAACCAGTCGGCCAGCAGTCTGGTCATCCAGCCCGACGGCAAGCTTGTCGTCGCGGGCGTGTACGCGCCGAACGGACCGTCCGAGTTCTTCCTGGCGCGCTATCTGTCAAGCGGCTCGCTGGACGCCACCTTCGGGACCAACGGCAAGGTGTTGACACCGTTCGATCCAACCAGCAACGCCGGCGCTGCCAGCCTGGTGCAACTGCCCGACGGCACGTTCGTGGCCGGCGGCAGCGCCGGCACGAGCTTCGCGCTGGCCCGCTACTGGGGCGACAACTCGCCGCCCGCCTACGCCCTCTCCAGCGCCAATGCCGTCTATGTCAACCTGCTCTATGAACAGCTCCTCGCCCGGCCCGCCGATGCGGGCGGCCTGTCCGGCTGGGTGACGCTCCTGACCCAGACAGAAAAGGTGCCAGGAACCGTTTTTCAACAAACGGACAATACAAAAACGGTTCCTGGCACCTTTTCTGTCGTCATGGCCATCGAAGAGAGCCAGGAATACCGCACCCGCCTGGTGGACAATCTCTACACGTCGCTCCTGGCCCGCCCCGCCGACCCGGCCGGCGAAGCCGGCTTCGTGCAGGCTTTGGGCAGCGGCACGACCATCGAGCAAGTCAAGGCGATCATGCTCGGCTCCCCCGAATACTTCCAGCGCGCCGGCAGCAGCAACCTCGCCTTCCTGCAAGCCCTTTATCACTCGGTCCTGAACCGCGCCCTCGACCCCGCCGGCCAATCCGGCTGGAGCGCCGCCCTGGCGCAGGAAGACCGCGCCACGGTCGCCGCCCAGCTCCTCGCCAGCCCGGAAGCCGAGCAAGACCTGGTGCAAGCCGGCTATCTCCAGTACCTGCACCGCCCCGCCGACCCCGCCGGCTTGGCCGCCTGGCTGACTCATCTCCAGCAAGGCATGACCGACCAGACCCTGACAGCCAACCTGCTCGGCTCGGATGAATACTTCAACGGGATGTAGTCAGTAGTCAGTGGTCAGTAGGTCAGTAGGCTACTGGCTACTGACTACTGGCTACTGACCCTTTCGTGCCGTTCTTCGTCGCGGTGAGCAAAAGGTTAGCATAGTGCCCTCTTACGCCAAGATGGCCGCCTGGCCATGTTGGTGCTGTCGATGCATAAAGCCGCGCTTACCGTCAACAGCATTTCGGAGGTTCCGGCAAGAATTCAGCATTTTTTTCAACTTCGCCAAAGTCGCCACGTGCGTTGGCGGGCGGACCATGGCCAACGGCGGACAAGGCCCCCCGCACCAAAAACGTGGCAAACTGGCAAACTCATTTTTCTTCACCGATGCAGCACACCTCAACGTGCTTGCTTCTGCAGCCGCCATAACCAATAGACAGGCAAGCCCAGGAGGGCAATGGCCAGTCCCATGGCGCTGTTCTTGAACGAATCGAACGACGTGCAGAAGAGTCCGGCGAGCACGGCCAGGTTCACTCCCACAAACAGAAGGGTCGTCAGCGGATGTCCCGGCATCGACGCGTCCGCCAGGTTTCCCAGCATGGCGTCGCGACGGCGAATCCGGAACAGGCTGAGGGCGGTCAACGACCAGAAGACCATCTCGACCGACATGATGTAGTTGACGATCTGCTGAAACGTGCCGGATACGGCAATGACGATGGCAAACAGTCCTTGCAAAAGAATGGCGACGACCGGAACGCGCGTGCGCGGATGGACCCAGGCCACGCTCTTGAAGAACAGCCCATCGCCGGCCATGGCGAAATAGACGCGCGGCGAGGTCAGCGTCGCCTGGCTCAGAAAGCCCAGCGCCGAGAGAGCGATGCCGGCTGAGATCAAGGCAGCGCCGAAATCGCCGAGCGCCAGCCGCATCACGTCGGACGCGGGATGCTCCGTGACGGCCAACCGGTCCGCGCCCAGCGTGTTCAGGCAAACGAAGTTGACGGCTACATAGAGGACGATGACACCGCTCACGCCCAGCACCAGGGCCTGGGGAAGGGTTCGCGTCGGTTCGCTCACCTCACCGGCTATGAACGTGGTGGTGTGCCAGCCGCCGTAAGCGAAAAAAACGGGCACCATGGCGGCGGCAAATGCCGCCACGAGTTGCCAGTCGCCCGGCAGGGCTGCGCTCCCGGCGCCGGTTCGAGCCACTTCTGCAAAACCGGGCGTGGCCGGCGCCGGTCCATGCACCAACAGCAAGCCGCACACTACCAGCATGAGGATCGCCGCGATCTTCAGGGCCATGAAAATGTTCTGCGTGGTGCCGGCGGCGCGCACGCCGGTGCAGTTGATAAGGGTCAGAATGCCGATGGCCGCTGTCGTGACCACGGCACTGGCCGCAGGGGCATCGGCGCAGGCGATCAGGGTTCCGCCCAGAATGTCGTTCTGACCATGAAGCACCAACCAGCCGCCCAGCAACTGAAGCAGTTCGAGAAAATAGCGGGCGAAGACGACCGCCACCGAGGCCATGCCGCCGGATTGCACGACCCAGAGCAACGACCAGCCATAGAGAAATGCCAGGGCCGGGTGATACGCCTCCCGCAAAAAAGCGTATTGGCCACCCACCTGAGGCCGCCGCCGCGTTAGCTCCGCATAGACCAGACTGCCGGCCAGGGCGACCATGCCCCCCAATAGCCAGGCGCCCAGAATGAGCGCCGGGCTGTGCACCAGGCGCGCGACCACATGCGGCACGACAAAGATGCCGCTGCCGATGACGGAGCCCATCACGAGCATGGTCACATCGAACCGGCCGAGGCGGCGCGCCAGACCGGGAGCGGCCGCGCTCGGCGGGCTGGCAGCAAGGCTCCCGGCGTCTTCAGGTGGCATGGACAAGGTAATGCTGGTCTCTTCGAGGCTTTGGTTGTCACGAGCGGCACGATTATCTCAGTATGTTTACTGAGAAACAACTGCCTTTGCCCGGCGGAATCTGCTAAACCGCCCGGGTTCGGACAGGATGGGGCGCTGCGGTTGATCGTGAGTTCGGTTGGTGAGGGATGACCCGTAACGAAGAGCCAGGCAAAAAGATTTGCCGGGAAAACATTGTGATTGAAGGGCGGATTAACGCAGCCATGGTGCACAAATTGACGTCCTCAGCATCTTTCTCCGGACCATTTTTTGCCGAGGGAAAACGGATGGGATGCGATGGACGGCAGCGGTGAGTCACCCGGCATTCTGGAGCAGGCATTGCAATTCGCCGTCCGTGATTGGGCGCAGGAACTCGCAGCCGACAAAACAACCGGGACCCGGCCCGGGTCTTACCTTGCTGACACGCGCGGTCATTGGCTCTTTGCCATCCCAGCCCGGCAACAAGGGTTCCAGCATCAGGACCGTTCCCGGAAGCGAACAGCCCTGCAGGAGCAAGCCAAAGCTGCGGCGCGAGACATTTACCATGCGGCCGATGTTCCAGGTCGCCTCGCCGCGGCTCAGTCTTTCATTTTCGCCGCGCCGGCTGTACAGGACCTTGATCTGGCAGGCGTAGCGCCGCTCCTCGCGCCGTTCATCCCAAAGTCTGTTCACGGGCAAGGTGTCGGGCACGGTTTCCGTCATTTTGGCACTTTCAGGCGATAAAGGAATATTCTCGGTACACTGAAATCCTAGGTCACTGCGATGAGCCTGTCAAAAGGGAGAACAGCGCTGTAGAACGGAATCAATTCCGTTCTACGGCAAAAGTTCGGTCAGCCGGCATGGTCAGGATTTCGCGCAAATAGTCCCCATAGCTATTCCGCATCTGCCCCGCAATGCTTTCGACCTGTGCGGCCGTAATGTAGCCCATGCGATAGGCAACCTCCTCGATGCAGGCTATCTTCAAGCCCTGCCGCGCTTCAATGGTTTCGACAAACACCGCCGCCTGAATCAGCGATTCCGCCGTGCCGGTGTCGAGCCAGGCGAAGCCACGACTGAAGCGCTCGACGCAAAGTTGGCCGCGCGCCAGGTACTGCTTGTTGACGTCCGTGATCTCCAGTTCGCCGCGCGGCGACGGTTTGAGGCGCTGTGCGATGTCCACGACCTGATTGTCATAAAAATAGAGCCCGGTCACGGCAAAATTGGACCTGGGTTTGGCAGGTTTCTCTTCCAGGGAAATAGCCTGGCCCTGGCCATCGAATTCCACTACCCCGTAACGCTGCGGGTCCTTGACGGCGTAGGCAAAAACCGTCGCGGCCGATGTCCGTGCCGCAGCAGCAAAGAGCATCGGTTGAAGGCCCTGGCCATAAAAGATATTGTCGCCCAGGATCAAGGCGACCGGGTCGTCGCCGATGAAGTCCTTGCCGATGAGGAACGCCTGGGCCAGCCCCTCCGGACGGGGCTGGACGGCATAGGTAATGGAGATACCCACCTGCGAGCCGTCACCCAGAACGCGTTGGAAGTTGCCGATGTCCTCCGGGCCGGAAATGAGCAAGATGTCGCGAAGTCCCCCGATCATCAAGGTGGAAAGGGGATAATAAATCATCGGCTTATCGTAAACGGGCAGAAGCTGTTTGCTCACGGCCCGCGTGATCGGATAAAGTCGCGTCCCGGAACCTCCCGCCAGGATGATGCCTTTCCGGCATTGTTTGCTTGCTGCCATGAATGGTTCTCCAGGAAGAATCGGCCTCGCCTCAGTTGAGAATAGCAGGATGATCGCGGCGCATCCTAGAAAATCGTATAGATAAATGGCCCAGCCGCTGTGGCGGACAAGAAGGTTAACACTCCCAGGAGCATGAGAACGAGAACGATCGGCAACAACCACCATTTCTTGTTCTGGCGCAGAAAATGCCAGAATTCGGCAAGCAGATTGCCAGCCGTCTGATTTTCCGCGATACGTTCGAACTCCGTGGTTGCTTGCTGCGCCATTTTCTCTCCCTGCGTTGGCAGCCCTCGAAAGGACACAAAATCGTTACTCGCTAGCAGCCTGTTGAAAAAGGTGTCTGGAACCCTCAAGGCAAGGTTCCAGACACCTTTTTCAACAGGCTGCTAGAACTGATGGAAATACGCCTGGACGTCGCGGGCAGGCGCCTTGGCCGACCAGTATGTGGCAAGGGCGCCCCCCTGGAAGCGTCGCCGGAGTGGGTCCCGGCCGCCCAGGCGAAACAGAAGTCCGAGGGGCGTAAAGATGCCGTAGAAGAAGCCCGCCAGCAAAATTCGCGACGTGAGCCAGCCGATTGGAAACGCCAGGACCATCCAGCCGACAAACACCGGGCGTATCCAGCCCGGTCGCGCAATTCCGAGAGCGCCGACGACCAGGGCCACGCCCAGCAGCAAGAAGGCGAGCAGCCAGCGGTCGTGACGAAAGCCATTCCAGAACCCGAGGCCGGCAAAGAACAGGATCCAGAGCGCTGCGAATTGGCGTAGCGTCCTGGCGGCAGGTACAAAATTCATATCCGACCAGCGCATGGGGTTATCCCTTATGACCGTGAGGGGCGGAGCAGCGCGTTCTTACAGCACGTCAATCCAGTTGAAATTGAGCGAGGTACGCCTCCGGGGCGCTGGCAGCGACGGCTTCCTTGAGGCGACTCTTGTGCAGCACGCAATCCTCGAGCACCAGCGTGTCCATGTCGGTTGCCAGGAAACACCGGTAGGCATCCTGAGGCGTGCACACGATGGGCTCGCCGCGAACATTGAAACTGGTATTTACCAAAACGGGACACCCGGTCTGCTGATAAAACGCTTGCAAGAGCTGTGTGAACCGCGGATTGCGACGCGCGTCCACGGTTTGCACGCGGGCGCTGTAGTCAACATGCGTCACGGCCGGCACCGTGGAGCGGACCACATTCACGCGGTTGCGGAGATCCGGATCGTCTTTCATGACGCGCTGCTCGGCCGCCGCTACGGACACGCGATGTTCATCCAGGACGGGAGCAACCAGGAGCATGTACGGACTTTGCTGCCCCGGGCGCATGTGGAACCATTCATAAGCGTATTCCTGGAGGACACACGGCGCGAAGGGCCGAAAGCTCTCCCGGAATTTGATTTTCAGATTCAGGGTGGCTTGCATCTTCGCTGAGCGGGCGTCGGCCAGGATGCTGCGCGCGCCCAGGGCGCGCGGCCCAAATTCCATGCGGCCCTGAAACCAGCCGACCACCTTTTCACCGGCGAGCAATTCCGCCACCTCCCTGGTCAACTCCTCCTCGTCGGGCAGGTGATCGTAGGCCGCGTTGGCTCCGTCGAGATAATCGCGCACCTCTTCCGAAGTGAAGCCTGGGCCAAGAAAGCTTCCTTTCTGCGAATCGTAGCCATCGACGCGGCGGGGGCGGTTCAGGAGCTGATGCCAGACGAACAAGGCGGCGCCGAGTGAACCCCCGGCGTCGCCGGCCGCAGGCTGAATCCAGAGATCCTCAAAAGGGCCCTCGCGGAGCAGCCGTCCATTGGCGACGCAGTTCAGTGCCACGCCACCGGCCAGCACAAGGTACTTCTGACGTGTCTGCCGGTGCAGGGCGCGGGCGATGCGCAGGACGACGTCCTCGGTGACGGCCTGGATGCTGGCAGCCAGATCCATGTGTCTTTGCAGCAAGTCGGCTTCCGGCTGGCGCGGCGGACCGCCGAACAGGCGGTGAAACGCCGCGCTGGTCATGGTCAGCCCCTGGCAGTAATTGAAATACTTCATGTTCAGCCAAAAGCTGCCGTCCGCTTTGAGATCGATTAAGTGTTTGTAAATTGCATCGACATAGACAGGCCGGCCGTAAGGGGCCAGTCCCATGAGCTTGTACTCGCCGCTGTTGACCTTGAAACCGCAGTAATAGGTAAACGCGGAATAAAGCAGACCGAGGGAATGAGGAAACTGCAAATGCTCGGTCAGTTTGATTTTGTTGCCGGCGCCCACGCCCAGGGCCGTCGTCGTCCATTCGCCGACGCCGTCGATGGTAAGGATGGCTGCTTCTTCAAACGGACTGGGAAAGAAGGCGCTGGCGGCGTGGCTCTCATGATGGTCGGTGAAGACCAGCCTGGCCCTTGTAGAGCCGTTCAGACCTTGCAGGATGGCTCGGCGCAGGTAGAGCTTTTCCTTCAGCCAGACCGGCAAGGCTCTGCTGAAGCTTTGTAAGCCGGTTGGCGCGTAAGCCAGATAAGTCTCCAGCAGGCGCTCAAACTTGGTGAGCGGCTTTTCGTAGAAGACCACGTAGTCGAGCTGCTCCGGCTTCAGGCCAGCCTCATGGAGGCATGAAGCGACGGCGTGCGCTGGAAAAGCGGCGTCGTGCTTCTGGCGGGTAAAGCGCTCCTCCTGGGCAGCCGCCGCCAGGTCGCCGTCCACGACCAGGGCTGCGGCGCTATCGTGATAGAATGCGGAAATGCCAAGGATTGCAGTCACTGAGCACCTACTTGCTGATCGCGGGTGGCGCTTGATCGTTTTTGCCACATTCTGCATGTTCTTGGCAAGGTCGAGGTGCGCGACGGTCCCCTGCCGCCGGTAAGATGGGTCATACCAAGGTAGATAGGTAGAGTGAATGGGCGAGAGCGTATTCGTAGGTCAGCGGGACTTCTTCAGGCTGAGCGTGATGCTTAAGCGACTGGATAATCCCAGGCCTGGAAGGAACGCTGCCATTGCTCGGCAACGCGGCGTCTCTGGCGGCTGGGCAAAGAGGTGTAGCGGTTCTTTCGATATGTAGATAGGCCGTTCACGTAATGCTTCAGCGCGGGCTGGACTTCTCCGAAGCCGGGGATATGAAGCGCGTTGTAAAGCTTGTTCATCTCCGTGAGGGGATCTTTTTCGATGTCCTCAAAGCGCACTTCGTGGAGCTGACCCTTGGGGATGAGTGCGCGTTCCTCGAAAAAGGCGTCGTACAGCGCCTGGTAACGGCGCAGAATCATGTCGTCCAGATCATGCCAGCAAGGCCGCTGCAGATGCATGGCCAGGATGGCTGTCTTTTCCAGATGTTGCGTGGACTGGAAGACAACATAGGGATTGCGCTGAATGTGGACGAAGCGCGCGCCGGGAAAGAGCTCCAGCAAGAGGCGGATGCGGGCCGTGTGGGGGGGCGATTTGAGGATAATCGGCCGCCTGTGCTTCCAGGTAAGTTTCTTCATGAAGAGCAGGAACGCTTCTTTCCACTTCACGACTTCCTTCTCCGGCACGCCGCGAAAGCTCAGATAGCGTTGGTAGTGAGCCCGCCGGCGCGGAAAGACCCAGCTCATGAAAGGTGAGGTGAAGGTCGTCAGGCAAAGGGCGCTTTCATCTTCCTGCGGCTCCTGCATGCCCAGGCGGATATTGTCCTGCAGCCGGCGCTTGGGAACCAGACTACCGATGAGATCGGCTGTCGCCGGCTTCTTGGAAAGGAAGGAATGCGGATAGCAGACCTCGAGCGGGTAAGGATAAGCGAACTGCTTATCGATGGCGAGCAGGTTATGCAGGTGCGTGGTCCCGTGGCGCCAGTGGCCCAGGATGAACAGGGGCGGCTGCACCTGCACCTTGGCGGCCACAGGCGCAAAGGCTCGTTCCTCGCGCCAGCGCGACAGGGAATTGACCAGGCTGCCCATGGTGATCAACGTGGCCCGGGGCCAGTAAGGCAGGTCTACCGCGAAGCCGTTCTCGGCCAGCAGCCGGAACCAATCGCCAGCCGTCGCTCCGGACAGGAAGCTGAAGACATGCTTGAACAAGAAAATGAGCGATTCTTCTTTGCAGCGCGATAACAAATTAAGGCTCCGGAATAAATCCGCGTCGGCAGTCTCCGCGCGGGGAGCGCGCTCGGACGCGCGTCGGCCGTTTGCTTCAGAAATCAGCCCGCACTGATTGCAGGTGATTTTCCGGACCGGCTTGTTCCGTTCTTGGGGGAGTTAACCGGCCGGGGAGGATGTAAAGAATGATGCACACGCTGAGCGTCCACAAGGATCCATTGATCAGGGAAGGCAAGTCGTGGACGAGCAGGTGCGCAGGATCTCCGCCGGCCTTGCGATGATAGACGAGATGGAGATAGCGGAAAATGCCATACAGCACAAATGGCATGGTGTAGATGAGAGCGCTTGAACCCGCGCGGGCAATCGTCTCTCCCGCCATCGTGTACAGCGCATAGGTCACCACGGACGCTCCGGCAGCCACGGCCATGATGATGTCCAGAAAAGGCAGCGAGTACTCGTCCAGGGCCGGGCGATGATGATGCGCTTCGCCCTGCAGGAGCACCAGCTCATGCCGCCTCTTGCCGAAACAGACCAGCAACGCCAGCATCAGTGTGCATAGCATGAGCCAGTGGGAAGGAGGTGCGCCGATGACTACCGCCCCGGCCACGGCGCGAAGCACAAATCCCATGGCAACGATCATGACGTCGAGGATGACGACGCGCTTGAGCCCCAGCGAGTAGCCGAAATTCAGCGCCAGGTAGATGCCAAGGACGGAGCTGAAGGCGGGCCCCAGCCAGGCGGACCCGGCAACCGAGATGGCGAGCAGGAGCGGCAGAAACGTCCAGGCCAACGCCGGCCGCAAAGCGCCTGCAGCCAGAGGCCGCAACCGTTTCGTCGGATGCCGCCGGTCCTTTTCCAGATCGCGCAGATCATTGAGAAGATACAGGGCACTGCTGCCCAGGCAGAAGACCACGAAGGCGCCGCAGCTCAAGGCCAGCGCTGGGCCCCGCGTGAGCGAGTGGGAGAAAATCAAGCCGCTGAACACGAGCGTATTTTTTACCCACTGCTGGGGTCGCAGGCTGACCGCCAGGCTGCCAAGCGTTTTGCCCACGGCCGGCCGCCAGGCGGCGGTCCGCACGGGCTCTTCGATCAGCGACGTTGTCTCAGGCACGTTGGGCCTCCCACGCGGCAGGCTGCTCCGCTGCCGTCTCTGTCCACTCGACTTGCTTGCGCCGTGCCCACGCCGGATCGCGCATGATTTCCCTGGCATGCTCCTGCATGGTCACCACGCGAAACCGGGCCGCGTACATGCCCAGGAAGCGGGATACCAGGGCGACTTTCCTCTGGGCAGTCATGCCCATGCCGGGGAAGAAAGCCAGATCGCTGGTATCGTCGCAACCCAGAAAGTCCAGGGGATGAAGCAGCAGCGACGGCTGCGTGCCGGTCCACCGGCACAGGCGCAGAGCCGTCCGGAAATAGCCATAAGCCGCCTGCGCCGAGAACCTGCCCAGGTAGAGCAAATAGCTGACGTGGATCGGCAGGCGCAAGACAGGCATGGTCGTGACCGGGATTTCCAGAAGCGCTGCCGAAGCGGTCCGCCAGCGATACGGCTTCAATGGCCGCAAGCCCTCCCCCAGGGTTCCGAACAGCCGGCTCCGCTGCCGCTTTTCGTCAGCACTGAGCCGGCTGGTCATAAAGTAGTACAGGCGCGCCAGCGGGCCGAGGAAAGTTGGGAAGGTGCTTGCGTCATACAGGTAGCCCCTGCGTGACAGCACGGTTAGCGTTGTGGCCGACAGGCTAAATCCCGGCCCGCGAAAACCGCTCGGCTTTTGTCCCGTCAGCGTTTCCAGACTCTCCTCGGTCCGGGCCAGCTCGCTTTCAATCTGCTCTTCGGAGTAGAGATGCAGCCACGGCTCATGATGGAAGGAGTGATTGCCGATCTCGTGTCCGGCGGCGGCAAGGGATTGGATGGCATCCTTGTTTTCATTGAGGACGGCATCCTGGCCGACCACGAAGAAGGTGATCGTCAGGCCGCGCTCTTGCAAAAAGCGCAGCACGCGCGGCACCACCAGGGGAAGATAGGTGGGGAATTTCTCCCAACCCGGATCCTGATGGGTCTTCATGTAAGACCACTTGTTATCCAGGTCGAGCGACAAACTGGCAAGCGGCTTTTCTGGTTTCATCATAAGCGGCAAGCCCGCTGTGCGGCTTAGGCGGAGAGGATCGGCAGCGCGGCTTCCTGGGTTGCCGGCTGCGTCAGGCGCCCAAGGGCGTGTTCGGCCAGTTGCACGGTTTCGTTCACATTCAGCGTACCGTTAAGGATCTGCGCCCCGTTGACCAGGAATAATCCGGGCACCGAAGTCTCATGGGACGGAACGTTGGCGGAGTAATGGAGCGTGGACAGCGCGAACACGTGGCGCACGCGCGAAATGCGCATGCACAGGACGTCCGAACGTTGGAACTGCGGATACATGCGCGCCAATCCGTCCAGAAATTGCTGCTCTATCTGCTGGTCGGTGAGTGCGAAGGCCGGATCATCGGGCGCCACGTATTTCGGGAGATACACGAGCGCGTTGCCCCCAAAGGCCGAGCGCTCGACCAGGGCCGACATTTCGATGACCGCCGTGTAGGGCAAGCCGCGGTCCGTGATGTTGGTGACATAGTAGGGACCTAGCGGTTGCTTCAAGAGCACGGAAGCGCAAATAATTCCCTGGTACTGGATTGCCCGCAAGCGCGCTTTCTCCGGGGCGGAAAGCCCGGGACAGAGTTGTGCCGCGACAGGAGCCGGGGTAGTCGCCACGACGCGATCGAAACGTTCGGACCTTCCCAAAGCGAACTCCAGGTTAACGCCCGCATCGCAGGCGGAGATTTGCCGGATTGGCTGCCCCAGGCGAACGGTCACGTTGTCCTCGTCGAGAACTTCGCTAAAACGGCCGAGAATGCGGGCGTAGCCGCCCTGGACATAGCCGAACATTTCCTTCTTCAAGCCGGTGCGGCGGGCTGCGTACATGCGCGCGATAATGGCCCAGATGAATGCCGCCGAGGCCTTGCTGTAGTTTTCCCCGAGTTTGGCCCGCAGCAATGGGAGCCAAATTCTTTCGCAGGTGCGCCGGCCGGACCAGCGCCGCAGCCAATCTGCCGCCGAAATGCTCTCCAGCCGCCGCCAGCTCTTGATTTTGGATGCGTAAAAGATGGTCGCGCCGAGCCGAAGCTTATCCAGCAGGCGCAGCGGAGGAAAACGCAGGAATTCCAGCGTATTCGACAACGAGTAGAGCTTGCCGTCCGTGTAGAAGCCGGTCTTGGTTTCCACCCACTTCAACTCCTGCTCAAGTCCCAGTTCGCCGAGCAGCGAGCGCAGATAGGTGTCCGACAACAAGATGACGTGATAGTGCCGGTCCCACACCACGTCTCCGAGAGACCAGGCATCCGCCAGGCCACCGAGGTGATTGCCGGCCTCGAAAAGCGTGACCTCGTGACCTTGTCTTTTGAGCCGCAGGGCAAGAGTCATGCCCAGAATGCCGCCGCCAACAACCCCCCAGCGCAGCGGTGCGGCAGCTTTCGTTTGCAGCGAAGCAGAAAGGGTAGGACTGTCAATCATGTCGAGGCGCTAGCCGGAAAGCTTACGAATTTACGCGCGCGGTGACAGTTCCGTCACTCTGGCGTCTTCAATCAAATAGGGGAGTCCGCAGCTCGAGCAAGCGAGCCGAGAATTCTCCATCGGCTGCCCCATGCGGCCAAGCAATTGCCCGCAACGGCACACATAGCCGGCAGAACGCGCCGGGTTTCCCAGGGCCAGGTGAAAATCAGGGACGGAGCGCGTCACCACGGAGCCCATGCCGATCATGGCAAAGCGGCCGATGGCGAGATCGTTGCCGATAATGGACCCCGCGCCGATGGTCGCGCCCTCGCGCACCAGAGTCGGCAGCGTGTGTTCATCAGGCTCCGACGAACGCAGCCGTGTGAGGTCGGGAGTCGTGGCCCGCGGAAAGCGGTCGTTGGTAAAGATCGTTCCCGCACTCACCATGACGCCGTCTTCAATCGTCACCGCGTTGCAAATGTAGACGAAGGCGTTGATCTTCACGCGGTTGCCGATGCGCACACCGTAAGCGATGTAAGTCTTTTCGCCGATGATGCAATCCACGCCGATTTGGGTCGAATGCCGCACATGGACGTTGTCCCAGATGGACGTCCCCGAACCGACGACGACGCCCTCCTCGATAAGGGCTGTTGGGTGAATGCGCGCACTCATGCGTCGGACGGCGCCCTCCTACTGGCCGGCAGCTTGCTGAAGAGAACGGGCTTTGTGGTTACGCCCGTTGGTATGCGCGGGTTTCTCACTGCCCTTGGAGACGCTAAGCCAGTGCTCTTGACTAAGCGCCACCTTGGCGGTCTCGATGACCTCCACGGAAGCCAGGGCGTCCTCCGGGCCGACCAGGAGCGGCTCCTCGCCGTTGATCGCGCGCACAAAGTTTGTCAGCTGGCTGCGGAAGGCCTGGATTTTGTCATAACCCTTGCCGAACACGACCCAGTCCGGCGAGGAGGACTGGCGATACTTGGATTCTTTCCAACCGATGGAAATGGTGCCGCGCGAGCCGTAAATCTTGACGTAGCTGTCCAGTTCCTTGTTAATGCTCCACGACAGATCGATGCGGCCCATGACCCCGCCCAGACTGCGCGTGAAAATGAGGACCGTATCCTCCACCTGCAGCCCCTGCACGGGCTTGCCAGCCACCACCTGGACCTCGGCGAGCGGCCCCAGGAAATAGCGCATGATATCGACGGAATGAGGACCGTTATCCACGAGTACGCCGCCGCCGCTGACGCGCGGATTGGAGTTCCAGCGGTTCGCCATGTCGACGCGCGAGGTAAAGGCATTCTCGAAGAGGATCACTTCGCCCAGAATGCCGGACATCACGATGCTGCGCGCTCGCACCACGTCATCGACGTAACGGAACTTCGACGCCATGGTGATCTTCACGCCTGTTTTCTGCGCCGCCTGCACCATCCGCCGCGCACTGGCCGGGTCCAGCGCAAAAGGCTTTTCACAGAGCACGTTCACCTTTTGTTGCATGAAATGGAGGCTGATCTCCTCGTGCGTATTCGGGGGTGTGCAGATGATTACGCCGTCGAGGCGGGCGTGCTTGCTGGCCAGCGTCTGGTAAGCCGTGTAGCTGGGACAGCTAAAGCGATCGGCCAGCGCCCGCGCTGCCTCGGCGCGCACGTCTGCCACCGCCACGAGCCGGGCCACGGCCAGGTCTTCGAAGACCTGGGCGTAGCTCTGGGCAATACTGCCGGCGCCGACAATTGCAAAACGTAGTCTGCGGTCCATGTTTGCCTTCCTCAAGAAAGTTGCGCAACAGCTTCGCCGATGGAACTGGCGAGATAGTCGATATGTTCGTCCGTGTATGCCTCCGACCACGGCAGCACGAGAATTCCTTCCAGGGCAGCAAAAGTGCCCGGGAAGCGGCTTCGGTCATAGTTGACGGCCTCGGGCTGGGCGAGCGTGAAGGGGAAACGGCTCTTCCCGAAAGTCTTTTGCTTCTGGAAGATCGCACACTGGAACGCCGGTTTCTGAATATAGCGCGGCGCGCAGGCAATGCCTCTGTCCTTGAGGAGTTTGCCCAGGCCGGGGGCGCCGCCGTCGATGCGCTGGCCGTCCACGCGCAGACAGTATTTCCAGTAGGTATGCACGTTGCCTGGATCGACGTAGGGCGTTTCGATCCCTTCTAGAAGCTGCAAGTGCTGCGTCAGCTGCTCGGCGGCGCTGCGGCGTTTCTGCACCACTTCCTCGAGCTTTTCCAGTTGCGCCACGGCGACGGCGCCTTGTAGTTCGCTCATACGGTAGTTCAAGGCAATGAAGTAGTGATCCGGCTGTGGATCGCCGTAACCCCAGGCTTTGTTGATGAACAGGAACATGCGCCGTGCCAGGGCGGGATCGTCGCTGATCACCAGGCCGCCCTCGCCGGTCGTGATGTGCTTGCCCTGTTGCAAGCTAAAGCAGCCGATGCTGCCCATGGTGCCGACGAGCTGGCTGTTGTGCCGGGCCAGGAAAGCCTGGGCGCAGTCCTCAATAACGGGGATTTGCCTGGGCCGGGCCAGCGCCAGGATCGCCGTCATGTTGCAAGGATTGCCGAACAGATGCGTGACGATAATGGCGCGGGTGCGCGAGCTGAGGCGCGCGGCAATGGTGTCGGCGCTGACGTTGCAGGTCCGCACTTCCACATCGGCAAAGACCGGAATTCCGCCCTGATAGAGGATCGGCGTCAAGGCGCCCATATCCGTGATGGGAGAGGTGATGACCTCGTCGCCCGGTTCCAGATCCAGGGCCGCGATGGCGGTGTGAATGGCGGCGGTGCCGGAGGCGCAGGCGTGGGCATGCTTGACGCCATGGAGATGCGCGAAGCGGCTCTCCAGCGTGCGAACAAAATTACCCTTCGTGCTCGTGAGCGTGCCGCTACGGATGGCCTCGGCGAGGAGGGCCAATTCCTCGTCGCCGAGCGTTCTGCCAGAAGCATCCTGATCCGAAGGCAAGACCAGGGGTTTGCGCGGAGCAAGCGTCGCGTTTTTCATCTAACCGGCCTTTCACACTTTGAAGGTTCAAGAACAGCAACGGAAGCAGGAATGGCTGGCAGCCTCAAGAGCTTCTTACCGAGCCGGGAAACCGCCTTGAATAAGCGCGCCCCGGCCAGCCGCGCCAGCAGACCGAGATGCTCGCGGATAGTGCGCAGAATTTTCATCTTCGAATATCCCAGCAGGCGCGTTTCCAGGAAGGCGGGGTGCTCCCGGAACTGAGAACCGCGCAGATCGAGCTTCCCCATCATTTCCGTGATGCCGAGGAAGCGCATGTTGCGAATAGGCACGGCCAGCACCACACTGCGACGGTAAACGCGGAAACAGCTGGTGTAGGTGTACAGCTTTTGCCGGAGCACACAGCGATAGAGAAACGATGCCCCGCGTGATAGCGCTAGGCGCCAACCGGGCACATTGCGCACACCGCCCTTGGGGTGGTAAGGCGATGCCGTGACCAGGTCAACTTCCTCGGTCAGGAGCGGGATCATGTTGCCGATTTCATGCGGATCGTAGGTGCAATCGCAGTCGATGGAGCAAACGACTTCTGTGTCCGCGGCCTGGATGCCGCTCAGAATGGCGGCCGTAAGGCCGCGATTCCCGGCATGCTGCACCAGCTGAGCATTGGGCCAGGCGCCGAATACACGCTGCAAGGAGTTCCAGGTCTGGTCGGCACTGCCGTCATCCACGAAAATAAAACGAAAGTCGTAGAGCGCGCCGAGTTGGTCCTGAACGCTCTGCAGAGAATTTGCCAGGGAGGGTATGCTCGTTTCTTCGTTATAGCAAGGAATGATTACCGAAACCGGTAACCTGCAGGCCGCCTCGGCCGCGGCAGACGGCGCCCGGAACGAAGCGGTTGCAGCGCCGTTTACCATGGGTCTGGGCAGCTCATCCATGCGTGCCAGGTCCCCGTCGTCCAATATGGTGTCCAGCTCAAGATATTGGGCAATGCTGGTGAAGCGGTAAGTGGTGAAGTAATCGTGCAATACCTTCGCCATCTTGGGGATGTTGCGGTAATGCCGCATGCGCGTCCAGAAGGAGCCGGCGGTGATGCGCGGCTGGTCGCAATCCAGTTCCCAGACGTGAAAATACATAATGAAGGGCGCCGCACAATTTCGCTGCCATCGGGCCACTGCCCTGCGCATCAGCCAGTGTGGAAATTGCCGGTAGTAATTGCCGCCGGCGATGGGGAAATTCCAGCCGAGCAGCTTTTGGCTTGGCCGCGGGAATTCCCATAATTGCTTGGCGTCAAAAGTATGGCGATGGGCGAAGCGACGCCACGGCTCGTGCGCGAAACGGCGAAAGCGCGGGCACAGGCTCGCATCATAGGCGTAGCCCTCGGCCGCCAGCATATCGAGCACCCACAGGTCCTCGGCGGCCAGCCACTGATAGCCGCTGCGAAAGCCGACCACCTTGCGTCTGCCGGCACGTTCGAGGATGTCGCGGGCCCGAGCCAGATCGTCGCGCAGTTCCGCCGGCGACATGTCCCGGATGGGGCGATGCGAATAGCAGCTACTGGCGATCTCGTGTCCCCGGTCGGCCACCAGGCGCACAATCTCAGGAAAACGCTCGGCGTTCCAGCCCGTCACGAAAAAGGTGGCCTTGATCTGGAACTGGTCAAGGAGCGCCAGGGCGTGCAGCGTGTTCTGCTCCAGACGCCGCTCAAAGCGATAGAACTGGCCCGGTTGAATCAGCCTCGTGAAGGCGCCGCCCTGGTAGTAGTCCTCCAGGCTCACCGTCAGCAAATGAACGCGATCGGTGTCAAGGCTGGCAGCGCTCATGGCGAGGTGCTTCGGTGGGGCGAGTTTCATTACGGAAACCAACGTTGAACCTCTGTGGTCCTGGGTCGCGAAGTGTAGATTGCAGATTGCAGATTTGAGATTCAATCTGCAATCTGCAATCTGCAATCTGCAATTTGCGCAGCTTCCTTATGGGGGATCGGCACACCCCAGAACACGTGATCGATGGCCTGAATAATACGGCGACCGCTGTCTCCCTGGCCGAACGGGTTAGGGATCTTCTGCAGATTCCGCGCCCAGCTATCATCGGCGTAAGCGCTCTCCAACAAAGCCCGAAGGCGGCTGGGATCACTCCCCACCAGGCGAGAAACGCCCGCGACCAGTGCCTCGGGGCGTTCGGTATTTTCGCGCAACACCAGGACCGGTTTGCGTAAGGTAGGAGCTTCTTCCTGAATGCCGCCGGAGTCGGAAACAATCAACCAGGCCTGGGCAAGCAGTCCAATGAAATCCACATAATCCAGGGGCGGTAACAGCAACACGCGCTCCCTGCCCGCCAGGATATTGGCGGCCGTCGCGCGCACGGAGGGATTGGGATGTACCGGGAAAATCAGCACTACATCCTGGTGTTCCTGGACAAAATCACGCAGCACGGAGAGATTGCCTTCCAGGACCCGCCCGAAGCTTTCCCGGCGGTGCGTGGTCAACACCAGCCGCTTCAAGCCCGTGGTCCTGCCCAGCAGGTCGTGCAGGTTCTGCGAAGCCGGCTGTGTGACAATATCATTGAGCGAATCCACAACCGGATTGCCGGTGACGTAAATATGGTCGGCAGCCACTCCTTCGGCAAGCAAGGTGTCCCGATTCTGCGCGGTAGCCGCGAAATGATAAGTGGCCAGGCGCGTCACCAGCCTTCGGTTCATTTCCTCCGGATAAGGATTAAGGGTATTCCCCGAGCGCAGGCCGGCCTCGACATGGCCGACCGGGATTCTTTGATTGAAGGCCGCCAGCGCCCCCGCCAGCGCCGTGGTCGTGTCTCCTTGAACGAGGAGCAGATCGGGTCGCTCGCCGGCCAGGATCGGATCGAGGGCGGCCAGAATTCGGCTGCAAATCTGGTTCGGATTCTGGCCGGGCGACATGATCTTCAGGTCATGCTGCACCTGGACGCCGAACAATCGGACAAATGGATCGAGCAGGTCGAGATGCTGGCCGGAGTTGACGGCAATGGACTGAAAGTGTGCGGCTTTCGCCATTTCCTTCAAGACTGGAGCCAGTTTGATCACTTCCGGACGCGTGCCGAAAACCGTGATGATTTTCTTTCGCGGCCGGGCCTCCGTCTCGGACGGCATGGATGGCTGGCGCTCCTCGTCTAGGTGGTCTGTCGCTGGCGGCTTATTGCTTGCTAGCAGATTTTGATCCAGGAGAAGCATACTGGTTCGACCGAGCGATTTATAGCCGCAAACAACAAACCACCTGGCCTGCTTGCCTGGTGCGCACTCCGTGCCCGTGGGTTACTTGCCCGTTAGCCGAGCCGGTCAAGACCCTTAGCACGGCGCCTTGGTTGGGTCAGAAGTTAGCTTCGTTTCAGGAACCGCGGCAAGGCGTCACTTACTTCCCAGATCGCACACAGCGAACCAGCAGGCAGGAGGGATTTCACATTGACACTACTGAGGGCGGCTCGCCCCAAACAAGATTGCCGGAGCCGCCGCTCCGGCAAGTTCCTTGCGAGTCTTTACCCGGCTACCTGACGAGTCTACCGGCGGTTTGCCGGCTTTGCGGCTCAAATTGCCGCTTGCCGCTTAGCGGAAACGCAATCTTCGTGCCGTCCCTTGACAGAAGCCCACCCTGCTCCTTGAAGGCCATGACTTGCAAAGTCTTGCGTTTAATTATGAGGAAAGGGACTCACGCGCGCGTGGGACTTAAGCTCGTTAATTTCCCTTAACCAAATCGTAAATTCGCGCTAAGTAGCCCTAACGAGTCTTTGGGTTGTTCCTTGCCGAGATACCAGAGCCCAGCGGTCAAACTGGGGCGTCCATAAATTAACGCCCTTTACACTCGGTTAAGGCCGCTTTACAGGCCGAGAAATTTTCTGATGAACTTCGTGCTTAAGACGAGACACAGAAGTTATTGTGCAGCCAATGCTTACAGCGCATTTCTGAACGATGCTCGTCTTGGCATCAAACCTGCTTGAAATGTCGCCGCGATTTGCCCAATTGTCAAAGGCCGGATATCGATGCGCGCCGTTACCGCGTGATGGGGAAGTCAATGGCAGCAAGCCCTCGTGGGCGCAGACATGGTTTCTTGAGGTTGGGCAGTCTTGTCCTCCTGACCCTTGCCTCCGCTCAGCAGGCCAGAGCAACCACTCTCTACGGCGGGGATATCTCGACGGGGGCAAGTGGTACGGGGCAAAACGTCGCGATCACGTTCGCAGGCACCAAGGAAACGGGGTACGCCGGACAGATGGTGTCCAATCTGGACGGCGGCCCTACCTTTTACTCCTATTGCGTTGACCTGACTCATAGTTTTTACGTTCCCAGCAACTGGGACGTGACTACCAACATCACTGGACAATTCACCGGCTACATTCGCCCCGATGGCAGCAAGGCCGTCTACCAGTCCCTGAGCAGCACCGCTGCCGCGGAGATCGGCTACCTGGCCAACCAATATGCGGACGGCAAACTGGACGCCAATCACAGTGCCGCCTTGCAGCTTGCCATTTGGAAGCTCGAGTATGGCAGCGCGCTTTCCATTCAGGACTACGGCAGTGCCAATGGCTCTACCCTTTTCCAGGCTTATGTGAACGCCGCCACCTCGGCTTATAACAGCGGCCAAATGCTTGCTCCAGGACTCTACTTTGATCCCAAGAGCGACACACGGCCTTACGGCCAGATGGCCCAGGCCTTCGTCACCGCCTTTCCGGAACCCTCTTCCTATGTCCTTGCCGGGATCATCGCCGTGGGACTGATCGCCGGCTACTATTCTAAACACCTGCGCACGGCAAGCCAGGCGATCCTTTGTTAGGCGGGCACCATAGGAGCCTGCCAAACACGTTGGCGAACCCAACCTGCGCGAGCCGCATCATTTTGCCGAGGCCCCGCGCATGCTGAGCAAACCGAAAACGGGTCCGGGCAAGAATAGCCAGGAGGTTCGCGGGCCTAGCACGGGCCAGGCGGCCGAAGCCAGGCTAATGGCGAACAGGGTCAGCAGGAAGCCAATACTATTCTGGACGGCCAGGGCGCCGGCCACGGTTTCCGGCGGACCGGCGCGCGTGGACAAGGCAAAGAATTGCGGCGAATCCGCGATTACGGTGAGACCCCACAACAGCAGCATGAATAGCAGCAATGCCGCGGGACAGGAATGCAGCAGCGGATAGATAAGGCACAGCAACCCCGAAATTGCCAGCGCCAGCACGCCGACGCGCGCATTGCCATGGCGCCGACTCAACCAGCCCCCGAGGACGCAGCCGGCTGCTCCCACGGCGATAATGCTAAATGCCAGCAGGGACACAGCGCGGTGCGTGTTCCAGCCAGCGCGCCGCGTCACGAGCTCGACCATGAGCGGCAAGAGCGTCCAGAAGGCGTACACCTCCCAGATATGACCGAAGTATGCCAGCGCCGGCGCCCGAAAATCCCTGCGCCGGAACAAGCCCAGAACGGCCCCCCAGGCCGCCGGCGCCCGGACGGGCAGGTGCGGACCGTCTCCCAGGATAGCGATGCAGCAGGCAGCGATGACTGCCAGGCATGATGAAGTCAAGACCACGATTTGCCAGTGTCCCTGTCTATCCAGGGCCTGGACCAGGTGCGGCGTGGCTGTCCCCAGTGTCAGTGCCGCCACCAGCCAGGATAGCGCCGGCCCGCTCTGCCCCGGCACCCAGCTCATCGCCAGTTTCATGCCCACGGGGAAGATGCCGGCCAGGGCCAGTCCGGTGGCAAACCGAAAGACCAGCGCCCCGGCCAATCCCTGGCAGAGGAAGACCAGGGAAGCGTTGCACGCCGCGCCCGCCAGCGCGGACAAGGTAAAGATCGCACTGGCGGGCAATCGGTCCGCCACACCGGTCACGGCCAGGACAAGCGTCCCAATGATAAAGCCTGCCTGGACGGCGACCACCAGCAGCCCCAGATCCGTCGCCTGGAGATGCCAGGTAGATGCCAGTCCCGGATCGGCAGCGGCGACATTGCCCGTGAACCATAACGACGTCCCGAGGAACTCGGCAAAAACGATTACACAAAGGGGACGGTTCACGTCAAGGTCTTGGTTTGGATGTTGCGAATCCTGTCCCCGTGTCGGCCTTCATTCCTAATGAACGGGCACCGGATTCTTGGCCGGCCCTTGAGGCTGCTTGCGGAGCTGGCTGGCCAACAGGTTGGCCACGTGGCGCAGCAACTCGTCACGACTGGAACAATCTTTCTTGAGGATGCGGCTGACCTGCCCATTCAGCCATTGCCGTTCTTCCGGGCTTAAATCCTTGGCGGTCAGGACGACAATCGGAATCTCCCGCCACTCGTCCTTGCGCCGCAGCTCCTGGACAAATTCAAAGCCGTCCATGACCGGCATCAATAGATCCAGCAGAATCACGTCCGGACGTTGGCGCACTGCCTGATCGAGTCCCTCGCGGCCGTTGCCGGCCTCGGTCACCGTCCAGCCTTCGTTTTCGAGCGCCCGCCGCAGCAGGCCCCGTATCTCCGGATCATCTTCCACGAGCAGGCTCAGACCGGGCGCCCTGACGTTGCAGTGCTTGCGGAGCACGCTGAGCAGGCGTTGCCGGTCAATCGGCTTGGTCACGTAATCGGAGGCGCCTAGCGCATAACCTTGCGATTTGTCATCCACAATCGTGAGCATGATCACCGGGATGTCGGCCAGGACGGGGTCCGTCTTCATCGCCAACAGGACCGTCCAGCCGTCCATGCCCGGCATCAGGACATCCAGCGTAACTGCGGCAGGATGGACCTCCCGGGCCATGCGCAGTCCCTCTTCGCCGTTGCGCGCGGTAATCACGGCGAAGCCTTCCTTGGAAAGAAATCGCGCCAGCAACTCCTGAACCATCGGTTCATCGTCGATCACCAGCAGGCGCGGCCGATTGTCCGGCGACGGTGTTTTTTCGCCGTGCTTGGAATCCCAGGAACCGGTCTCGGCCTTGGGCATGTTGATTTCGGCCGGGATACGCATCGTAAAGGTGGACCCGACGCCTTTCTCGCTGGTTACGGTGACATCGCCGCCCATCATCTGACACAGGTTGCGCGTAATGACCAGGCCCAGGCCGGTGCCGCCGAATCTGCGCGTGGTGGAGGCGTCGGCCTGGACGAACGCTCGGAATAGCTTTTGCCTCTCACGCGGCGACATGCCGATGCCAGTATCTTGAATGTGGAAAGCAATCCAGTCTTTTCCTTCCCGCTTATCTCGTTCCAGTCGAAGGGTGACAGTCCCTTTTTCGGTAAACTTACAGGCGTTGCTCAACAGATTATCAATGCATTGACGGATGCGCAGGGAATCGCCAAACATTGAACCGGGCTGTTCCGGCGCTTCCACCTTGAGTGTGTTGAGTTTCTTTGCCGCCAATGGCCGAAAAGCGGCGGCAACGTCGTGCAGCAGGGTCGTCAGCTCAAATTTTTCGAGACTGAAATCGATCTTGCCCGCTTCAATCTTGCCGAGGTCAAGGATGCCGTCGATGAGCATACGCTGACGATGGCCGGCGTCCAGGATGGTTTGCACGGCGGCGAGCAGTTCCTTATCGCCGCGTTCCTGCGCCTGCTCCTGAAGTTCTTCCGCCTGAAGCTTGATAATCGCCAGGGGAGTGCGCAGTTCGTGACTCATGTTGGCGAGAAACTCGCCTTTCACGCGGTTGGCTTTTTCCGCCGATGTTTTCGCCTGCGAAAGCTGCTCGACGAGAGCTTTCTGGCGCTCAAGCTCAGAGCGATCGAGCACGCCGCCCAATTGCAAAGCAATCCTGGAGAGCAACAGGCCGACAATTACGGGCGCAGCCATGGTCCAGATCGTCAGTAGAGTTACTGATAAATCAAAAGACTGTGTGAATGCGAAAATGCCTCCCAGCATCGTCGAAACGACGACGAAGACTGCGGCTCGCGGCAGAAATCCCCGGAGCAACCAGGCCCGCGTGGAGGATCCGACCAGATGCCGGAAGAGAAAATGTTGCGGCCCCTGGTCCAGGATCAGTGCTATGCCGAACGCCAGGAATGCGAAAGCCGTCGGAATGGCTGGCGGAATCTGGATCAATCTGTAAAGCACGGAAGCCGTCTTCAACGTTTTGGCGGGGTTCAGTGTTTGCTCCCAGGGTAACTCAACATATCCCCAAAGCACCCACAAATTGATGGTAATGATGAGCAGCGGCATCAGCCCTGCAAGCAGGTGCAAACGGTAAGAGCGTACCATGAGCAGCAGCGTAAGACCTACCAAGACGAAGCTCACTCCCGAAAGAGGCGTCATGTAGCCGCGCGGTACGTCTCCGGCAGTGCCCTGGTCGCCGATAAAGTAGCTTTCGATACCCAATGAGTGACCCGCCATCAGCTCAGCCAGACGAACCGCGCCCCACAAGCCCACCAGAAATGCAACGGCAACGAGATAGGTTCGGCTGTAGCGGAGCTCTGGGGCATAAAGGTGCACGATCAGCGCGCTGCCGAAAAACAACAAACTCAAGGCGGCGGCCGGTGCCATCGGCACGTTGTTTCCAATGCCGCCCGCCAGTTCCCAGTGGCCGGTGAGCCAGCCCACCAGCCCGAGGGCGCTCAAGACGAGACCAATGCAGGTAGTAGCAAGGGCGAAGCGCCGGCAGTTGATAAGCCAGCGCGCTTCGTCGGAAGCGACATGCGCCGGCTCGGAGACGCCAACAATCGGCTCGGCGGACAGAGATGACAAGCGGTTCTTTGAATCTGCCATTATTGTTCTCAGCTCGCTCCGAAGCAGACTCGAAACGATAGGTGGTCGTTGAATGAGTGGACTGTGCCCCTCAAGAAACCACGGCCGCGAAAGGCCAGTCTCCATTTCCAGGCGCTGCTAATGAACGGGGAGGGAACTCCTCGCCGGTTCTTCCGGTTGCTTTTTCAATTGACTGGCCAGGAGTTGGGCAACATGGCGAAGCAACTCGTCGCGCGTGGAAGAATCCTTTTTGAGAATGCGGCTGACCTGGCCGTTCAGCCATTGCCGTTCTTCCGGAGCGAGTTCCTTCGCGGTCAACACCACGACCGGAATCTCCCGCCATTCTTCCTTGCGCCGCAGTTCCTGGACGAATTCAAATCCATCCATCACCGGCATCAGCAGATCCAGCAGGATAACGTCGGGGCGCTGGCGGATGGCCTGGGAGAGACCCTCGCGGCCGTTGCCGGCTTCCGTGACGGTCCACCCATCGTTCTCCAGAGCGCGGCGCAGCAGCGCCCGTATTTCCGGATCGTCCTCCACCAGCAGGCTCAGGCCCGGCGCGCGTACGTTGCAATGCTTCCGGAGAACGCTAAGAAGCCGTTGCCTGTCGATGGGTTTGGTCACATAATCGGAGGCGCCCAGGGCGTAGCCTTGCGACCTATCATCCACGATGGTTAGCATTATCACGGGGATATCGGCCAGGGCGGGGTCGGTCTTCATCGCCAGCAGCACGGTCCAGCCGTCCGTGCCCGGCATCAGCACATCGAGTGTGACCGCGGCTGGATGGATCTCACGGGCCATGCGCAGTCCCTCTTCGCCGCCCCCCGCAATAAGGACATGGAAGCCTTCCTTGGAAAGAAAGCGCGCCAACAATTCCTGAACCATGGGTTCATCATCAATAACCAACACCCTGGGCCGGTTGTCCGGCGAAGGCGTTCTTTCGCTGTGTTTGGAATCCCACGAACCGGTCTCGGCCTTGGGGACGTTGATCTCGGCCGGGATACGCATCGTAAAAATGGAACCAACCCCTTTCTCGCTGCTTACCGTGACATCGCCGCCCATCATCTGACACAGGTTGCGCGTGATGACGAGGCCCAGGCCTGTGCCGCCGAATTTGCGCGTCGTAGAGGTATCCGCCTGGACGAAAGCCCGGAACAGCTTTTGTACTTCCCGAGGCGACATGCCAATGCCGGTGTCCTGAACGTGAAAAGCAATCCAGTCTTTGCCAAAGCGGTTTTCGCGCTCGAGTCGCAAAGTGACGGTGCCGTTCTCGGTAAACTTGCAGGCGTTGCTTAGCAAGTTGTCGATACATTGACGCACGCGCAGGGGATCGGCGTACATCGAACCAGGTTGCTCTGGAACTTCCAACTTGACCGCGTTCCCCTTTTTAGCCGCCAGCGGCCGGAATGTTGCGGCCACCTCCTGGATCATGGCCGCCAGATCGAACTTCTCGAGACTGAAATTAATCTTGCCGGCTTCGATTTTGCCCAGATCCAGAATATCATCGATGAGCATGCGCTGGCGCTGACTCGCGTCGAGAATGGTTTGCACCGCCGCCAGCAATTCTTTGTCAGCGCGTTCCGCCGCCTGTTCCTGCAGCTCTTCCGCCTGGAGCTTGATGATGGCCAGCGGGGTGCGCAGTTCGTGGCTCATATTGGCCAGGAATTCGCCCTTCACGCGACTGGCCTTTTCCGCGGTCAACTTGGCCTGGGCAAGCTGTTCCATGGCTTTCTGGCGCTCCGATTCAGCCCGGTCTATGGTGCCTCCCGCAAACCAGGCCACCAGGGTGACTATCATGCCCGGAACGACGAGGAAGCCCAGCGCCCGAGCCAGTTCATTTAGCGGCAAGTGTCTGTCAAATTGCCTAAGTGCCATGAACATGAGGCTGAGCGACGCCGCTGCGACCAGGCTAGCGAAGGGCAGCGAGCGCAAAATCAATGCGCGAGCAGAAGTACCTCGCAATCGACGTAAAGGGAAATGGGAAGGCCCGGCAGTGTAAACTAAGCCCAGGCTAACAGAAAGAAAACCCGTGGCGGTTGTAATCGCCACAGGATTGATCAGGATGCCGTGCATGTTTGCCCAATCGGCCTTGTCGCCAAATTCGCCATAGAAAAGCGGGTACGAATCCAGATAACTTAGAACGATGATCAGATTCCCGAGGGCCACTATCGAGGTCAGCAAGCCGACCATATCTAGGAGGCGGCTGGTGCGATCCCAAATCAACAGTAGCAACGCTAGTGCCGTGATCAGAAAGCTTGCAGCGGTAATAGGTGACATGGCCAGAATCTCAGACTTGTTTCCAATATTGGGGTTGCCAACCACATCTGAAATTAATTTGGCTAGAACCCAAACGGCCGCCACAATCGTGCCCGCGACTCCATAGATTCGGCACAGCCTCTGGTCTCGGTACTGAATATGCAGAAATAATGCACTGGCTAAGATTAGTAGAACGACCGCCGTGCTCGGCACCATGGGATGGTACCATTGAAATCCTGCGATGGGCGTATTTGGCAACGAGGAGTCTTTGGGTTGGCCCAGTCCACCGGCAAGGATCATCCAGCCCTGACCCAAGTGCAGCGTGTCAACCAACAGATAGCCAAGTAAGCCCGCCAAAGCGATGCCGACCCCAACCAGGGACGAAACGACGGCGACCCGCACGCAGCGTTGGGCGTCCCGGGCTTCCGCAGCGAGTATTTCCGCGGAACTGTCCAAGCCTGCAGGGCGGTCCGGAGGTACCGACCGCGACAATGAAGAACTAGCCTGTGACATAAACTGGCCTCCGCGTGCTAATTAGCGAAGCCGTCATAGCGCATGGTGGGCAGCAGTCCCTTCCCCTTGACTTCCACGAGCCGCTGGGAGCCGCGGCACTGGCCGGCGATCTGCCCCCAGGCTCTCATGCTCAAGGTGATGGCGCCCGGCACGCCATGGCTTTCCATCCGCGCCGCGGTGTTCACCGTGTCGCCCCAAAGATCGTAAAGGTACTGCCGGCTGCCGATTACTCCGGCGATCACCGGGCCAAAATCGATGCCGACGCGCACGTTCCACTGATTCGGCAACTGCTGCACGGCGCTGATCATATCCAGCCCAAAACGCACACAACTTAACACGGGATTTTCGACTTTCTCCAACAGACCCGCGGCCGCCATGAACGCGTCGCCGATGGTTTTTATTTTTTGTACGCGGTGCAGCAGCGCACTCTTTTCCCACGAGCCGATGAGCTCATCGAGGCAGTGCACCACCTCCTTGGGCTCAAGCTCGTGCTCGCTGCAGTAGCTGGTGAAGTTGACAATGTCGGCAAAAAGCACGGCCACGTTTCTGTGACAACGGGGTTCCGGCCGGCGGCTATTCTTCATGCGCTTGACAATCGGTGCGGGGAAAACGGCGTGCAGCAATTCATTGGCCCGCTTTTCCGCCCGCGTGATCTTGCTCAGATAACTCTGTTCTCGATCGCGCAGGCGTTTCCTTTCCAGGCAGGCGCCGATGCGCGCGCGGAGCAGAACTGGGTTGACCGGACGCGATAAGTAATCATCGGCGCCGATTTCGATGCAGCGCACCAGACTGTGAATGTCATTAAGCGCCGAAATCATGATCACCGGTAAGTGGCGAAAACGCAGGTCGGCTTTCAACTGTCCGAGAACCTGCCAGCCACTCAGCTCAGGCATGATGAGATCCAGGAGCATCAGATCAAACGCCTGGGAGCGAACCAGTTCAAGGGCCACCCGGCCATTCGGCGCAAGCACCACCGTATGTCCTTGCCGTTCGAGGCAGCGACGAAGAATATCGCGATTAAGCTCGTTATCGTCCACCACGAGCAACGTACCGACTATTCTGTTAGCCTGGCGTCCGTTCTCGTCTATTTGCGGCGGTATAACACCAACCTCAGGAGAGATTGTTGGCTGGTCGCAACCCGGGCGCATGATGCTCTTCGGATAGCTCAGCAGGTCATTGATGGAGCCGACCAGATCCCGGGCGACCTGGTTGATCTTGCGCAGATCATCCTCGAATGCCTTCAGAAACGGGGCGTTCACGTCCTCGCACCAGTATTCGCAATACTGAATAATACGGGCCAAGTAGCTGCGGACGTCGTGGTGAAACTGCGCATGAAATTGCTGCCCCGGTATCTCCAGCTTCCCTGGGTCCAGCGACTTTTCAGCAAGTTCAAGCAAGCCGACAACCGATGCGGTGATGCGCTCCAGAGTCGACAGGAAATCCTCTGAGCTATCCGGATGCTTCCGAGCATCCTGAAGAAGAGCCCCTGACAGGTCGAGAAGACCATACACGGGCGTCAGGAGTTTGCCGCGCAGAGTCGCTACCCAGACGCACCAGGCACGCTGCTCTTCCATGGCCGGCAAATGAGAGCTTATGCCAACGACCGTCGTTGCGGGAATCCTTTCGCTCATGGGGAGGTCCTCCCCCGCAGTCTCACCTGAATCTTGTCCAGCAAGCGCGGAAAATCAATGGGCTTGGTTTCATAATCATCGCAGCCGGCATCCAGGCTTTGCTGGGCCATATTGCCGACGGCGTCTGCGGTCAAGGCAATGACGGAAATGTTCTGCGTCGCCTCATCTGCCTTCAGTCGTCGGGTTGCTTCCAGTCCATCGATGGAGGAGCCGCCCAAACGGATGTCCATCAAGATGAGGTCGGGCAGTTCGGTCCTGGCCACGGCACAAGCCTGCTCGCCGTCCGCGGCGACCACAACATGGAATTGCCGCTTTTGCAGGCGACGTACCAGGATGGTGCGCAGATCTTCTTCATCTTCCACCAAAAGGATCTTGGCCATCGTCCTTGTCCTCCTTTGGTACATTCAGACCGAACAATGACTACGCATGGCCATTCTGCTTCTGCGCAATCATGACGGTAAGATGGCATGGCACCGGCCTGGAAGCGGATTCTGGTTCGGTTGTCTCGCTCATGGATAGCACTTGGAAAGCCCTACCAAAGTTCTCCTGAAACGTGCTTTCATCCCAGTAACGGATGCGGTGTCCCGGGCGATCGGCATACTCATACACGTTGTCGCCCACACAAATCATCTTCTCGGGATTCAGGTCATGAGGATTGCGCGCGCCCAGGCAGAGAAGGCCGCCCGGGCGCAGGACCTCGGTCGCCTTGTCGGCGAATTCCTGGATCGCTTCCGGCGCGATGAGTAGATGCGCCATGCGATGGCTCAGCAACACATCGAAGAAACTCTCGGGTAGATCCGTGTCCTCAAACCGGCCGGTCATTAAGGATTCTGCCTTGAAGCCCTGGTGCTGAAACCAGTCCTCCGCCCGCTTCCGCCCTTCACCGGACAGGTCGATGCCGTACACGTGACAACGATGTCCGAGCAAGAAGGCCAGATCCCGGCCGTAGCCAAAACCCACCTCCAAGACGCGGGGTTGCGGCGGCAGGAAACGCGCCGCTTGCACTGCCGTTGGACTTGGCGCCTGTCCCCAGATGGCCCCTTCCATGCGATAGCGCTTATCCCAGAAATCGCGGTCTTCGCTCTGCATTGGTGCCCTGTCCTCCCCAACATTCCCCTGGAGCCGTTTTGCCATTACGAAAAGCGCCTCCTGACGCATTGTCTCCGGCCCGGCTGGCCGTTGCGCAGCAGCGAACCGCAAAGGCTGGCTTCGAGGCATGCGGGCGCAAGGATCAAGAATCATGGGCGCGAGTCCAAACTCTCAGGTCGGCCGTGTGCAAGAAGAAGGGTGCTTCCGGCGAGTGTTGGAAGCAACCCTATCGAGAGCTTGACGACGGCCAGGCCGATTGTGGCTAGCGGCTGCGGCCGACGAGCCATACACCGGCGTTACCTGACCGTTAACAGATCTGTCCGGCAAACGCAAACAAAATCTCAGATTATGCCTATGGCAAAAAACCATTCCTCGGCTGCCCACGCCGTTGCCTGCCGACCCGCGGGATGCTACATTGCCAGCCATTGGCCGACGCTGCAGGCGTTCTTCTTCAGGCCCTGAGATTTGCGTCATGCTCGCCAAATCCTCCTCATCATCCGTGACCGCGCGGAATCTGCTTTTCGGCGTCCTCGCCCTGCAGAACGATTTGATCCACGCCGAGGCGCTGCTTTCGGCTATGCGCGCCTGGGTGCAGGACCGCGCGCGGCCGCTGGCACAGATTCTCGTGGAGCAAGGGAGCCTCGGCGCCGATGCCTGTCCTTTGCTGGAACGTCTCGTGCAAAAGCGCCTGGAAGCTCACGGCGGCGACACGGAAAGGACGCTGGAGTCGGTATGTTCGGTCCTCTCAATTAAAGAGGAATTGCAGCAAATCGCCGACGCAGACCTGCAAGCCACTTTGACCTCGCTGTCGACGGCAACGCCCCGTCCGCCCGAGCGGAGCGCAAAGCCCGCGGTCGGCACGCTCACCTCCAGCGGCCGGCGTTTTCGGGTGGTGCGGCCGCACGCCCAGGGCGGTCTAGGGTCGGTTTTCATTGCCGAGGACGAAGAACTGCACCGCGAGGTTGCCCTCAAGCAGATTCACGACGAACACGCGCACAATCAGGAGAGCCGCGCGCGCTTTCTTCTGGAAGCGGAAGTCACCGGCCGGCTCGAGCACCCCGGCATCGTGCCGGTCTACGGCCTGGGCACGCATGCGGACGGCCGGCCGTTCTACGTGATGCGTTTCATTCGCGGCAACAGCCTGAAGGAAGCCATCGACGATTTCCACCGTGCCGAGGAAACCATCCACGATCCGGGCACGCGCACCCTGGCCGTGCGCGAGCTGCTCGGCCGCTTCATTGCTGCATGCAACGCCATCGCCTACGCCCACAACCGGGGCGTGCTGCATCGGGACCTCAAGCCCAGCAATATCATGCTCGGGCCTTACGGGGAAACGCTCGTGGTCGATTGGGGCCTCGCCAAGCTCACCGGCGCAGCGTGGGCAGACCAGCTCGATTCCCTGGAAGCCGGTCGCGCCTGGTCCTGCGAAAATCACGAGCCGAATACGGGTGCCGAAGCGCTGGAGACCGCCGTCTGGCCCCTCCGGCCACACGCCGCCGGCGACCGGGAGCTGACGGAGATGGGCAAGGCCATCGGCACGCCGGCCTACATGAGCCCGGAGCAAGCCGCGGGTCGCCTCGACGTGATGGGCCCGGCCAGCGATGTCTACAGTCTGGGCGGCACGCTTTATTGCCTGCTAACCGGCAAGCCGCCCGTGGAGGACGCCGATCTGGGAGTGGTGCTGTCAAAAGTGCAACAGGGCGATATCGTGCCGCCCTGTACCCTCAAGCGCTCGATTCCGCCGGCGCTTCAGGCCATCTGTCTGAAGGCCATGGCGCTGAAGCCCGACGACCGCTATCCTTCGCCACAGGCACTGGCCGACGATCTGGAACTCTGGCTGGCGGATGAGCCGGTGTCGGCTTACGCGGAACCGTGGAGTAGCCGGTTGAGTCGCTGGGTGCGCCGGCACCGGGCGCTGGTGGCCGCGTTTTCCGTTGCCGGGCTGTTGCTTGCTGCGACCGCGTCGCTGGGACTATTTTTCTGGAATTCCGCCAACCAACGGCAGCGACGGCAAGCCTACGAGCATCGGCTGGATCTGTTGCGCTCGGCCGAGGCGAGCGAAGAGCTGGCTGTCGGCGAGATTCAGGCGGGCCGCTTCCAGGACGCGCACCTGCTCTTACAGGCGACCGCCAGGGGCCTGGCCGCGGAGCCGGCGCTGGCCCCTCTGCACGATCGACTTCAGGCCCGCGAGCAGCGCGTCGAACGTCTGGCCGCGTTCTACCGCCATGCTCAGAAGGCGGAGCGCTTGATGACGCATGACCTGGACCAGGACGGCGTTGCCGAGCTTGAGGCTGCCCTTGCGGCCGTGGCGGTCTGGGACCACGAGGACTGGTGGCGGCATTTGCCGACGCAGGATCTGACCGCCGAGGAAGTGCGCGAACTGGAGCGCGACGTGCACCTGCAGTTACTGCTTCTGGCAGGGGCGCGGGCCCGCGAAAGCCTGATGGATTGGGGAAACCTTCAGGCCGCCCGGAAAGGCTACCGCGCGGCGCTGCAAGCGGCCGAGGCGGCGCAGCGATTCGTGCCGACGCACGGCGGTCGCCTGGTCGAGCACTTTTGTCGCGTTGGTCTCGGCGAGCCCGCCAATCCGCGCGACCTCCAGCATTCGCCTCCCAGCGCCTGGGCTGATTACTACACCATGGGCCTGGTGAATTTCTGGGTGGCCTGGCTACCCCAGGATCCCATCAGCCAGTTCGTGCTGACGCGCATGCTGCAGGTCGCCAATCTGGACATGAAGAATCCGCTCGGCGCGGCGGAACACTATCTGCGCATGGCCTCCAGCCTCGATCCCCGGCACTACTGGACCTATTACTGGCTGGGCGAGACCTTGAACGCCGCCCATAAATACGACGCCGCCGAGCTTGCCTATGGAGTCTGTGTCGCTCTGCACCCGGACTACATGGACGGCTATTACAAGCGTGCCCTGGCCATCTGGCATCAGCGTCAGTCCACGGACAGCCCCGCACGCACACAGGAACTGTATCGCCGAGCGCTCGCGGACGTGAACGCTGCGATCAAGGCTGAACCGGAAAGCAGTACGCCTTACCTGGTTCGTTGCAAGCTGCGCACCGACGTGGGCGAGTTCGACCAGGCGCTGGCCGATTGTAACCAGGCCATTCAGCTCGGCCCGGAAAGCAAGGGGCGCGATCCGCATTTTTATGCCGGCTACGCTTTTCGCGCCGACATTCATTACCGCAAAGCGGACTACGGCCGCGCCATCGCCGATTACTCCGAGGCCATCCGCCTCTTCCCCAGGCAAATCAACGGCGCCCGCTTCAACATGAGCCACCTCTACAATGAGCGCGGCAACGCCTTCCATCGCAACCGGCAATACGACCGGGCCGTCGCCGACTACTCCGAGGCCATCCGCTGGAAAGGGGAGGCCGTTCACTTCAGCAACCGCGCCGCGGCGCGCCTGTCGAAAAAAGAATTCCCATTGGCACTTCAGGACTGCGCCCAAGCGCTAAAGATCCGGCCTGCTTCCGCCGAGGCCTACCAGGTGCGCGGCGCTACCTACCTGGCGCTCGGACAACTGGACAGCGCCAAGTCAGATTTGCATCGAGCCCTGGACCTGAATGAACATTACACCGAGGCATGGTCGAAGCTCGCGGAGGTGTACGACAGAAAAGCGCAGGCACTGCTGCGCGCCGGCCAGCCGGCTCGTGCCGTCGAGCAAGCCGACGAGCTCAGCCGCAAGCCGCACTGTGCCGGCGTCGCGCTTTACCAGTGCGCCGCCATCTACGCTCGGGCGGTCGCCACCGTGCAGCACCACCCGTCGCGCGCGATGGCGCAATCCGGGCTGGCCGAGCAGTACACCAGACAGAGCATCGCCCTGCTCGGCCGCGCCGATGCCGCAGGCTTTTTCGCTGTGCCTGCCCATCTTGAAGAGCTGGGCAAGGATCCGAGCTTCGACAACGTACGCTCGAGCACGGCTTTCAAGCAATGGCTTGCCGACCGCGAAAAGCCGTCGCGGCCGACCAGGTAGACAATGGCGAGCACATTTCACCTGAGCCGAATAAGCTGCGAACAGAGAATTGTGCTTTCAGAGTTACAGTACGTTATCGGGATTTGACATTTCCTGGATTCAGCGTACATTCAGAAGGAAAGATTTCATCCCGTTTAGGGTTGACTCCGTTGGCCTGCCCCCGCTCATAGATGCGTTGGAGCGCCGGTAGGTCGGCGTCGCACACGGCGACAATGACCTTGCCGCACATCTCGTGGGCGATGCCCTCCGCGGCGCAGAACGCCTCCATCGCCTTCTTGCCGGCGCGGCAGTTAACGGCCTTGAGCGAGCCGGGGCTTGTAGTAAATACCGGAGTGGAGCACCCCTGAGGCGTAGCCGGTCTGGTGGGCAGCCAGTTTGGTCTCCTTTTCCAGCAGACGTTCGAGAGGCCAGACGGCGACGTGTCTATTGGAATAAGCCTACTCGCGTTCAGGTCCGAGAGCAAGAACCAGCTCAATGCGGACCTACTGGCGCCCGAAAGGCTGCGGTCCGCGTCGCAGGCGGCCCTGGTGCCCAGGTGCTTCTTCCAGATGGCACTCTGGGGAACTGAGGCATCAGCCGCCGATCAGCGACAGCCCAAGGACTTGTCTATACCAGCCCAAAGGTGTTAAATCACGGGGGGACGGTCCACAGCGGCTGGCCGGTATCCTTTTCGGCCGAGGGACCGGAAACATAAGGGAAGACAATCCCCGGTAGCACCTGAACGTCAAAGATTTCTTCCACTCCCGTGCAGAACTGTAGATGGGCGGCGACGGCCCCGGTCTGCAAATCGACCACCCACAACCCGCAGCGCAACTCGTCGCGGTGGGCGATGATGGGCACTCCTTCCAGCGTCGGCCGGGCTTTGGAGAGACCGACAAACGCAAACCCGCCGTGGAGCCCTAGCCCGCGCGCAACGCCTGGCAACGAAGCCACTGCGGTGACCTGGCCGGTCAGGGGATGGGCCATGCCCAGCTCACCCTTGCCGGAGTGGAGAAAAAAGATCTGATTGCCGTCCACCCGGGGCGAGTGTGGGAGAGCCAGGCCGCGGACGAGCAAACGGCCACTCGGGACTTCGATCAGACAGCCGCCATTGTGTTTCACAGCGCGCCAGCCTGCCGGAGAATCCGTTTCCGCCAGGGCCGTGACGTAACGGGGTTCGCCGTTTACCACGGCCAGCCCATTCAGATGACAACGGTCCTCGGGGCGCAAAGCCGATACGAACGGTGGACGCCAGCGTGGGGCGAAGCTGTAATACGGATGCAGAGCGGCCAGGCAGGAGAAAAGCGTATTCACGATCCAGAACTCACCCCCGACCCAGGCCGACTCGTGCGCCTCAATGTCACCGGTGAAGTGGCTGGTGCGTGCCAGGAAGCAGGCGTCATAGTGCCCGTCGGGCTGAAGTTTGGAGGCGATGTCGGGGGCATCCCGCAGGAACCACACCTGCTTGCGCGTGCAGACGGCGATCGTTCCCGGCTTGACAGCGATACCCATGGCCCGTTCGAATTGATGAAACGTAAGCACCAGCCGACCTTGCTGGGCCGCCACGACAACCAGGTGGCCTGTCTGGTAGGTGGAGATCAAGACCGACACACGGAGTTGTTCCAGCAGCGTCGGAAGGCTTTCGGAGTGGGAGCAGCGCACGTCGCGAAACTCCTGGCCCAGTTCGGATCCTTGTACGGTCACGGGCACTCCTGATTGAATCAGCAGGAACTGCTGGCGGCAGACCCCGCCAACGTCACGACGCCCTCCGCTGCCAACGCGCGTCTGGATCATCACTGCGCTTCTGCTTGGTGACAACTTCCATACCCTGTCGCAGGCGGGACGGCAGAAAGTGCCGGGCGGGCAGCAGGCACTAGCGGAGGCCTTTTGTCGTTGTACGCCCTTTTGGCTGAGGCCGAATACTTTGATCTTACGCGATTTGACCGCCATTCAAAACGAATCTATCTTTTTATGCCAAATCTCTTCTATCGAACAGGCTAAGGGCCTGGGCCAACGGAACACTGCGGAAAGGCCGATCATCTCTCTATAACGCAGAGAGGCTTGGAGTCCTATCACGAAAGGTGAGCACCATGTTTGGGCTATCACGTTTGCTGGAACTGGCTAGCACGATCCCTTGGCGGCTAAGCGGTACGACGGGTCGGCACTGGCTGGGCCGCCGGCGACAACCGTTTCGTCGTGCGACTCCCGGCCTGGAAGACCTGGAGGGTCGAATTGTCCCCACTCTGCTGGGCCAGCAACTTTTCCCGGCGGATTATCCGTGGAATCAGAACATCAGTAACGCCCCCGTGGCCGCCAATTCGGCGGCCGTCATCGCGAACATCGGCAGTGCTATTCACATACACCCCGATTGGGGCGACGACAATCCCGCCAATGGCGCCAGTCCGTTGTACGGCATCCCGTTCAACGTCGTCCATGGCAACTCGGTGGCCAAGGTAAACGTCATCATTGATAACTATCCCAGCGAGAGCGACATCCTGCCGGTTCCGATCCCTGCCAACGCTGTCATTGAAGGCGATTATCAGAACGGGCCCAATCCCAATGGGCCCGGTTACGGAACGAACCAGCGAGGCGATTCCCACCTGATAGTCTGGGACGAGGACAACAACATCGCCTACGAGCTCTACGGGGCGGCTCGGCCCAGTGACCCCGTTACCATGGCGGGGGGCACCACGGGCGGCAACTGGCACGCCGCCCAGGAAACCGTCTGGGACATGAAAACGGACAACTTCCGTTCCCTCGGCTGGACGTCGGCGGAAGCTGGCGGGCTGTCGATCCTTGCCGGCATGGCTAGGCCCGACGAAGGGCTGCCCACTTCACAGGGTGGACAGGGAGCCATCAACCACGCCCTGCGCTTCACGCTGCCTTCCTGGGCCATCGCCACCCAGTACATTTACCCTGCCTCGCACGTAGTCCCCGCTTCGGTGGGACCCACCAAGCTGCCCTTCGGGGGGCGCTTGCGCCTCATGAACACAGCGGCCGTGAATAATGTGATCAGCACTCTGGGGCCCGAGGCTCAGATCATCGCCCATGCCATGCAGCAATACGGGCTGATTCTCGCCGATATCGGCAGCAACATGTTCGTCAGCGGCACCTCCGCCTCCGTGGACGCCAACAACGCGATTAATTTTACCTGGAACATGAACGACATTGCCGGACTGTCGGCGCTGAGCGCCGGCGACTTCGAGGTGGTTAACCTGACCCCCGTCGTGACCGGGCTAAGTGTGAGCACCGGTTCGGCCGGCAGCACCATCACCATCAGCGGGCAGAATTTTTCGGGCGCAGCCGGACACCTGACGGTACTTTTTGGCAGTACTCCCGCCACGAGCGTCACCTTTGTGGATGATTCCCACATAACCGCCGTCGTTCCGAATGGTTCGGGGACCGTGAATGTTCAGGTCCAATCCGGAATCAACGAAATCGATCCCAACAACCCCAACCACAACGTGACCAATCCCATTTTCGGATATGGGATTTCGGCTATTACTTCGGCCGACCAATTCACTTACGGCACTGCGAACGGGGTTCCCAGTCAGCTCGTACTGAGCGGTTTCCCCAGTTCAACCACGGCGGGAGTAGCGGCGACGATCTCCGTGACCGCGGAAGACGCCTTGGGCAACGTGGCCCCAAGCTATACGGGAACCATACACTTCACCAGCAGCGATTCCCAGGCAGGCCTGCCGGCAGACTACACCTTTGTTAGCGCGGACAATGGCGTACACTCCTTCAGCATCACCCTCAAGACCGCAGGTACGCAATCGATCACGGCAACCGACAAGACCACGGCAACGATCAAGGGAACTCAATCCGGCATCGCCATTGTGGCTGCAGCCGCGAGCAAGCTGGCCGTATCGGGGTTCCCCGCATCGGCCACCGCAGGAGTAGCCGGAACCATCACCGCTACCGCACAGGATGCTTACGGCAACGTCGCCAAAACCTATACCGGTACCGTCCACTTCACGAGCACTGATTCGCAGGCTGGCCTACCCGCCGACTACACGTTCGTCGGCGGCGACAATGGTGTGCACTCCTTTAGCGTCACGCTGAAGACCGCAGGGGCGCAATCGATAACCGCCAGCGACACGATCACGTCGACAATCAAGGGCAGCCAGTCAGGCATCACCGTCGCGGCCGCGGCGGCCAGTAAATTGGCCGTCTCGGGCTTCCCGGCCTCGGCAACCGCGGGCACATCCGGGACGGTGTCAGTGACCGCACAGGATGCCTACGGCAACGTGGCCAAGAGCTACACGGGGGCGGTCCACTTCACGAGCACGGATGGCCAGGCCGGCCTCCCCGCCGACTACACCTTCGTCAGCGGTGACAACGGCGTGCACTCCTTCAGTGTCACGTTGAAGACGGCGGGGGCACAGTCGATAACTGCTACCGACAAGACTACGGCTACGATCACCGGAACGGAATCCGGCATTACCGTGGCGGCGGCTGCGGCCAGCAAATTCGTGGTGTCGGGTTTCCCGATTTCGACTACGGCGGGGGGCGCCGGAACGGTCACCGCGACAGCACGGGACGCCTACAGCAACGTGGCCAAAAACTACGCGGGCACCGTCCACTTCACGAGCAGTGATGCCCAGGCCGGCCTGCCTGCCGACTACACCTTCGTGGGCGGCGACAATGGCGTCCACTCCTTCAGCGTCACCCTGAAGACCGCCGGGGCGCAGTCGATCACCGCCACGGACAAGACCACGGCGACCATCACTGGAACGGAATCCGGCATTACCGTGGCGGCGGCCGCGGCAAGCAGACTTGCGCTGTCCGGTTTCCCCACTTCGGCTACCGCAGGAGTAGCCGGAACCATCACTGCCACGGCACAGGATGCCTACGGCAACGTGGCCAAAAGCTACACCGGGACGGTCCACTTCACGAGCACGGATGGCCAGGCCGGCCTCCCCGCCGACTACACCTTCGTGAGCGGCGACCAGGGCGTGCACTCCTTCAGCGTCACGTTGAAGACGGCAGGCGCACAGTCGATAACCGCAACCGATACGACGACCGCGACAATCACCGGAACAGAATCCGGCATCACCGTCACTGCGGGTGCGAGCCAGTTCGTGTTGACAGGCTTCCCAACGTCGGTAACGGCAGGAGTGGCGGGGCTAATCACCGTGACCGCGAAAGACCTGCTCGGCAACGTGGTCGCGAACTACACGGGCACCGTGCACTTCACCAGCAGCGATTCCCAGGCAGGCCTGCCCGCCGACTACACGTTCGTGGGCGCCGACAACGGCGCGCACTCCTTCAGCGTCACGCTGAAGACCGCTGGCACACAGTCGCTAACCGCCACCGACAAAACCACCGCGACGATCAAGGGCACGCAGTCCGGCATTAGCGTGTCCGCCGCTGCTGCCAGCAAGCTCGCGCTCTCGGGTTTCCCGAGTTCGGCGACGGCAGGAGCCGCCGGCACCATCAGCGTGACCGCCCAGGATGCTTACGGCAACGTGGCCAGGAGCTACACCGGCACGGTGCACTTCACGAGCAGCGATGCCCGGGCGAGCTTGCCCGCCGACTACACCTTCGTGAGCGGCGACAATGGCGCGCACGCTTTCAGCGTTACCCTGAAGAGCGCAGGCACGCAGTCGCTAACCGCCACGGACACAACCACCGCGACGATTACCGGAACGCAAGCCGGCATTAGCGTGGCCGCGGCGGCGGCAAGCACTTTGGTGGTGTCCGGCTTGCCGGCCTCGATCATGGCCGGGACCGCCGGAACTATCACGGTCACGGCGGACGATGCCTTTGGCAACGTGGCCGCGGGCTATACCGGCACCGTGCACTTCACCAGCACGGATACGCAGGCGAGCTTGCCGGCCAACTACACCTTTGTCAGCGCGGACAAAGGCAGCCATGCCTTCAGCATCACCTTAAGAACAGCCGGCAGCCAGAGTGTGACGGTAACGGATCAGAACAACGCCGCGCTCACCGGGACGCAATCTGGAATCTCCGTGACCTCAGCGGTGGCTCAGCTGGTCGTGTCCGGTTTCCCGACTTCCGCCACGGCCGGAACCGCGGCAACGATTACGGTCGCGGCCAAGGATAGCTTTGGCAACCTGGCCGCCGCGTACACGGGTACCGTGCATTTCAGCAGCACGGATGCCCAGGCGGCGCTGCCCGCCGACTATCAGTTTGTCAGCGCCGACCAGGGCAGCCATACCTTCAGCCTCACCCTGAAGACCGCCGGCAGCCAGTCGGTAACCGCGACCGATAAGGGCAACGCCTCGCTCACGGGCACCGAGTCGGGGATCACCGTCAGCCCTGGCCCTGCCAGCCAACTGCTCTTCACGGCGCCGTCGCTGACGGCCGTGGCCGGCACGCTGATCAATCCCGCCGTCCAGGTGCAGGTGTTCGATCCGTTTGGCAACCTGCTTAGCGGCGATAACTCCGACCGCGTGACGCTGAGCGTGGCCAGCGGCCCGGGCAGTTTCACAGCCGCCAGCGTCACCTCCGTGACCGTCAGCAGCGGCGTGGCCAGCTTTGGCAACCTCGCCCTGTCCGACGCCGGCGCCTACACCGTCAGCGCCAGCACGGCTGGGCTGATCACCGCCGCGACCAAGGTCCATGTGGCGCGCATCGGTCCGCCGCCTAGCTGGCTGACCGCCGTCGCCAACAACCTCACCCACAGTGCCGAGTACTACACCCTCATCGTGAACGCGGCCTATCAGCGTTACCTGGGCCGCTTGCCGGACAGCACCGGGCTGGCCGGCTGGGTGGCGCAGATGCAGCACGGGCTCACGGATGAACATCTGGAGGCGGGCTTCATCGGCTCCCCCGAATATATCCAGGCACACGGCGGCGCCGGCGCCGGCTGGATCACGGGCATGTACCAGAACCTGCTCGGCCGCACGCCTTCGCCGGCCGAGGTCAACACCTGGCTGCAGGCCCTGGCCAAGGGCGAATCGACCACCGACATCGCCTATGGCTTCGCCGCCAGCCCGGAACGCGAAGGCCAGATTGTCACCGCCGATTATCAGCAGTATCTGGGCCGGACTCCCACGGCCACTGAGGTGTCGAGCTGGGTCACGGTTTTTGAAAACGGTTCAGACACCAACGAGAATGTGGTGGGCGGCTTTGCCGGTTCCACAGAGTACTTCCACAATCATTTCCGTAATGCTGCCGATTGGTTTGCCGCGGCGTACCAGGCGATCCTCGGTCTACCGGCGAGTCAGACGGGCGCTGTCCCAAGCTTCTTGCCTGCCGTCGCCAACACGCTCACGCACAGTGCGGAGTACTACACCGGCATCGTGACCGCGGCGTACCAGCGTTACCTGGGCCGCACCCCGGACAGCGCTGGCATGGCGAGCTGGGTCGGACAAATGCAGCAGGGACTGAGCGATGAACACTTGGAGGCGGCCTTCATCGGCTCCAACGAATTCATCCAGAATCACGGCGGCCTGGGCGCCGGCTGGATCACGGCCATGTACCAGAGCCTGCTCAGTCGAACGCCTTCACAAGCCGAGATCAACCAGTGGCTGCAGGCCCTGGCGAACGGCGTTTCGACCACCACCATCGCCTATGCGTTCGCGGCCGGTCGGGAGCGCGAAGGCCAACGCGTTACTGCGGATTATCAGCAATATCTGGGGCGCACTCCCACGGCCGCGGAGGTCGCTAGCTGGGTCAACGACTTCGAGAGCGGCGCCGTGACCAATGAGAACGTGGTGGCCGGCTTCGTCGGCTCCGTCGAGTATTTCCAGAAGTACAACGGCGATGCGCAGCATTGGTGGAACCAGGCGGTGCAGGCGCTGTTTGGCGCTTCAGGCTTCTGATCTCACGCAAGGATGCGGCGGAACTCGAGACTAAGCTTATCCATTCGGATACGCGGGCCAGCGAGTCTCTTATCAGTTCGAGAACCGCCAGCGTGCATGATCCAGCCATAACTGCTGCCGATCTCGGAGTGTAGTCATCGCCGCTGTATGGCTCTGTGGGGCGACGCGGAGACCTTGTGGCTAAGCACGCTCTTTCAGCTCTGGCGCATGGAGAACGCGCTGAACCCCGGCCAGACAGTCGGCCTCAACGACGGGCTATATGTGCCTCGCGTGGGTTACACGGTCGGTAACCTGGACGAGGGATCGTGCTAGCCAGTTCCAGCAAACGTGATAGCCCAAACGTGCTGCTGACCTTTCGTGATAGGACTCCAGGCCGTCTCTGCGTATAGAGAGATGATCGGCCTTTCCGCAGTGTTCCGTTGGCCCAGGTCCTTAGCCTGTTCGATAGAAGAGATTTTGCCATAAAAAAGATAGATTCATTTTGAATGGCGGTCAAATCGCGTAAGATCAAAGTATTCGGCCTCAGCCAAAAGGCGTGCCTCCGCTAGTGCCTGCTGCCCGCCCGGCACTTTCTGCCGTCCCGCCTGCGACAGGATCTGGAAGTTCTCACCACTAAAAGGAAAGACAATGAAGAATGAACGAGTGGGGAGCGTACTTCACGGCGCTTACGGCGACTACTATGAACAACTGGTGGCTCTACGGTATATGAAGCGCCAATGTCCCGAGAAGAGACTGATCCTCTTCTACGCGAATGACCTTCGCATGCACGAAATGGCGATATTCGACCACTCATTCGCCGATGAAGTTCATCCGCGAGCGGCATTGACGTCGGTGACTGTCGATCGTTTTCACCAGTTCCAGATCTACGACGCCGAGCTCCGTGAGTGTGTCCTCAGTCACCTCCCTCGAGAGGTGTTGTCCAAATTCGACTTGCATAAGCAACATAAGCCCTGGCAGGTTCTCCGTAAAGTTTGGCGGGAGTGCCCCGACCTCGGCGATATACGCTTGAGCGAAGTAGGTAGGCAGCGCCTTCCCAAAGTTGAAGCTGACAACCAAATCCCAACCCACACTTTCGTCGCACGACCGACTGTGGGTTTCCTGTGGAGATACCGGCGGCCGGGGGAGGAAACCTCACATTGGAGCCAGCCCCCGGCTGAGCTCCTCCTGGAAGAGCGATCCAAGCTGTTTCAGAGCTTGATCCAGGAGTTTGGCGCCCACATTCTCGTTTGCGGGATGGGAGTGCGGACAACGGACGAGAATCGTCACCGAACAGACAATAAGTATGAATCACGAACCCTGGACTTGCCGACCGAGAGCGTGACCTACCTACAGGGTCTCAATTGGGGCCTCGAATTGGAGATCATGCGTCACTGCTCCCTATGCATCGTCATGGTATCCGGCTTCTCGGAAGCCCTTTGGCTCAAGCGCCGGGGGCGGGCAATTATTGTTGTCGACGCACCCCGCAATTACCTAATGCGGGTGATCTGGAACCGCGTACCGCTCTTCGGCGTCCTGCACCTCAAGGAACTGCTCTTCCAACTACGGCAGCCCCATACCGCGGAAAGGGTATACAGGCGGTTGAAACGCAAGCTACTCCTGCCTATCCAAATGCGCGACACAAAAATTATCTAAGCCAATGGTGGAAAAGACCCCGTCCCCCCGACCCCATTTTGTCTCCCCAGTCCTTATTCTGTGCAGTAACGGCTGAATGGAGACGGCCAACGTGCTTGATAAGTTGCCCAAGCGTTTGCAGCCCGAGGCCAAAGAGAAGCTGAATAACATCTGACAGGCGGCCACACGAGCCGGTGCCGAGGACGCCCTTCGACTTGGATCGGGGCACAAAGAACTGCCAGAGCAAAAAAAAACCCGGCTTTAGGCCGGGTCTTGTTTTGCTCCGAGACTGCGGTAATACACCCTTATCGGGTCTAAAAGATTTTGCCGGCAGTTGCAGCCGCGCGGTATTTCTCGGGCCGGATCGCGCTCTTGAAGCCGGTCATCCACAAAAAGGACCCGGCGAGGTCGTCAATATTGTGCCCGCCGAATCCCGCACTGACGGCCAGACTGCCGTCCTTGATGGCGCCCGAAGTAACCTCATCGACGCGTACCTGATGCCGCACTTCGTCAAAGCCGGCTTCCTCGAGGAGGCGCACATGGTCCGTGCAGCGAAGACGATTGTGATAGCTTAAACCGCTGCCGCCATACCATCTCCAGTCTTCCTCGGAGAACTGGAGGAAATTGCCTGTGGTAATGCGCCGATCAATTGTGGCGAAGTGATCCCCAACATCGACGCGGTGCACCGCAAGGCCGCCGGGGACCAGAAGGCGATACGCTTCCGCATGAATCCGGCGCAGGTCGTGCGGATTGATGTGTTCCAGGACATTGGTACTGACAACAATGTCCACCGACTTCTCAGGAAGACCGGTATGGCCCGCGTCAGCCGGACAACGGTACTCAATCTGAAGTGCTTGCAAGATGTTGTCCAGGGTATCCAGCTTGCAGCCCGCCGTCGCCTGAAGCCGTTCTTGGGCTGTAATCTCATCGAGGCCAAGTTTGTCGACAATTTCTGCGACGTGGTCGCGTACGGCCTGGTACGTTTCCCGGGCATAGGAGAGATCGAGCCAGCGGTGGACATCGAAAGTGAAGATCCTCTTGGCGCCGGCCAAGAACAGGAAACTCGGCAGAAGAGGCCGCCACCCCGTGCCAACTTCCAGGCAGACTTTGCCCTCGACCTCCATCCGCGCGTGCCGGATCATGGAGAACATTTCGGCCGATCGGCTGATCGATTCGGCGAGGCCAAGACGATTTGTGCCGAGCCATTTCTGCAGTCGATGGTACAGATGATGGCCGGCAGGGAGTCGACTGAGCGCCGCCAAAATATGTGCTTTGATTTTCCAGTTCATAGGCTACAAGTGCTGATTGAGGAGGCGGTCATTCTCGTCGAACTGACCACGGTACCTAAATTCGAAAGGAGTTCGAAATCCCTCGCCTCCTTTACGTTCCCTGTCCAGCCTGCCTCCGCAGCCCGGACGAGGTTGAGCATTTCTCGCGCGGTCACGTAATGGAAGTGAAAGCAGGGATCCTCTGCGGCTCGCCGGGCAAGATCTTGGTGGAAGCGTACCATGGGCTGTCCAAGAACAGTCCGGCGGTCCTGGTCCTTGGCGCCATGCATGAACAGCTTGACGAAGTACCAATCCGGCCGAGAGGGTACTTGAATGCGAGCTTTTAACCAGAGATCAAGCCGCTCCATGGTGGGCGCCTGCGTGCTCTGGATGCAGCCATTTTCTACCCGGGGAACCAGCCCCCACTTGCGTCGATTCCAGTTGAAGAGAAGCGGCCCCTGGATCAGCAATAATGCGTTTTCAGGCGGTCGCCCAAGCCGCGCGTTGCTTCCCCAGTTATGGGATTTGGGACACTGGGGATGATCCACTGCATAGTAAATGCTGTTTATCTTCCGCGTCTGGCAGGGGCTGGGACAGCTTGGCATGGTGAAGTCGGCGTAACAGCCGGTTTCACGCAGAACATCCAATTCGTTATTGACGCCGCACATCCGTCCATCTGGGCGTGAGTTGTCCAGGGCCCAGTTGCCATGAATGAAAGCGTAGGCCAGTTCTCTGGTGCAGCGGTGACGGGAGAGCAATCCGTGCCTTTCGGCCAGGATCTCTTTGAAAGACTGCAACTTGTCCCTTAATCCTTCCGCCGTATCGTTGTCATGATGGAGATGGACTTCTACTTCACCGAAACCTTGCCGGCACAGCGAAGCCAATGCATCCAGATGCCTCGACTCGTACTCGTCCTGGGGAAAGAAGAAGGTATGGCGGGGCGGTCGGCCGTCGCTGTCACGGAAATCACCGAACAGATCGGAATAATTCTCTAGCCAGCACCGGACGCGTTCGTCCGCGACAGCCGGGCTCGCATTGCCCCGCTTGGGCTCGTAATGGTCGGCAATGCAGAGTAGAACATGGATCACCTCACCGCGACGTGGTGTTCTCCGTTTTCCGCACTCGCGCATATAGGAAAGCAACCAGGTGTCCAGGCCGCGGTTGCGAAGCGGCCATGTTTTCGGCCAGGACCTGGAAATGAAAGAGCGGCTCATGAGGCAATCTTGCAGTCAGAGGTCAGAGGTCAGAAGTCAGAGGTCAGAGGTCAGAAGTCAGAGATCAGAGGTCAGAGCCCAGCGTCGTAGATGGGACTTTCTGATTCTGATCTCTGACTGCTGCTCTCTGAGCGTTGATTCACAGCGACGTGATCAGACGCTGGTCGATCTCCTGCAGCCTGGCTTGCCAGCTTTGCGAACGCATGCGGTCACTGCGGTCCGGGGAAGGTCCCGGGGCGGCAAGGGCGGTTTCGATGTGATCGACAAATTCCGAAGCCGTGGCGCCGATCAAACACTCGCCCAGGACTTCCACTTCGGGGATGGCCGTGGAAACAACGGGCAATCCGGCGGCCAGGTATTCACGGGCTTTGAGCGGATTGGCATTGAGCGTGACTTCGCTAATGGGAAAGGGGATTAGACCGACGTCGAATCCCTTGCAGTAGGAGGGCAGCGTGGCGTACGGCTTGCGGCCGAGGAAGTGCACGTTGGGAAATCGCTCCAGCGCGCTCACAGCCATAGTCACCTTTCCGATTAAAACCAGGGACGCCTGCGGGAACCGTCGGGCAACGTGTACCAGCAAATCAATGTCTATCCAGTCCTGGGCAATCAGCCCAAAGTAGCCAATGATCGGTCGCGGCAAAGCGCCAAGTTCCGCAGGGACCGCCGTGTCGGCATCCAAAGCTCGGCGGAAATGATCGAAGTCGACGCCATGGCGCACCAGGGCGATGCGTGGGTTGATCCGGCCCTTGGAATGAAGCAGACGCTCGGCGGAAACCAGCACCAGGTCGGCGCGCCGAAGCAGGCGCTCCTCGAGTGCGGTCAACGCCTGGGTAGGCACGCCGCTAAAAGCGGTGTATTCATCCACGCAGTAGTAGATAAGCAACTCTTCGCCCAGCGTGCCGGCCACCAGGCTGGCTGCCGGATTAAAGACCCAGTTGATGGGCCGCTGGAAGCCGAGCCGCCGCATGGCACGCAGGACCTGGAAACGCAGCAGCCGGGTGTTCAAGGCGCGCATGCCGGCGAGGCCATAGGCGGGAATCACGAGCGGACTAAGGACAAAGAGATTCGGTTCCGGCTGGCGCAGGGGCTGCGTGACGGCTGCCAGTTTCTTGAAGGCCCGGCCCAGGTCACGACGGTTTACGGAAGGCGCACGATAGCCGATCGAATTGACCCACAGGATTCGGTTGTTCCTCGAAAGCAGCCGCATCAAGTGGGTTTTGGAGAGAGGATCCCCGCTCCAGTCATGGCTGAAACAAAGCATGTCCCGGTTTCGCAGGTAGTCCGGGGACCCCTCTTGTGTCGAATGGGGTGCAGAAGCCAGCAACATCGACATGAAATCCCCTTATCGATCTAATATTGCACCGCCCCGCGCAGGCGCCGACACGCCTCAGCTTGCCGGCCGGCAAGCTGAAACGGCTGCCTCCAAAGGAACGGAAACCGTTCGCGCCGTGGGGCGCCGGCGCGCCACCAGCGGTTCAAGGATACGAAGCACTCGCGCCGCGGACTGAGACCATGACTCCATGCGGTAAGAAGTGAGGCAATTTCCCGGAGGCGAATACAGGGCATCGCGAATGGCGTCCGCCAAGGCGAAAGCGTCGCCCGGCATGACCAGCCGGCTTCTGGTACTGCCGGCGGCTAGCTCTGGGATACTCCCCACATCACTCGCCACGAAAGGCCTGCCGCAGGCCAGCGATTCACGAAGTACGTTTGGCAAACCCTCCGAATGGCTCGGCAGCACCGTCAGATCCGCTGCACGATACCAATCTGGCAGCTCGCAGGGCAGGCGTGGGCCAACGAAGTGGACGACTGCCGATAGCCCACGCCCCTGGCAATCGTGCTCCAGTTCCTTGCGCGAGGGCCCATCTCCAACAAGGTACAGATGGAATTGCTCGCCACGATTACGCAGGAGAGAGCAGGCTTTGAGCAATGTGTCGAGCCCCTTGACGGGAACCATGTTGCCAACCCAAAGGAGCGCGTTGCCGTCTCGGGTCAGCCCCAGCTTGTCTCGCGCGGTTCTGGCGTCGCCCGGGAAAAACAGGTCCATGTCCACGCCCAGGTGCACGACATGCACTTTTTCGGCCGAGAGGCCGAGAGCGATCGCCTTGGCTTCAAGGTCCTTCCCGACTGCAAGAACGGCATCACTGGCTTGAAGGGCGGCGACGACGTGTTTGCGACGGCTCCTCGATCGGGGCAAGAGGAGGATATCAGAGCCGCCAATGATTACGGCGGAAGGTGCGCCGATGGCCTGGGCGGCCTGGGCGGCGACCGCTCCGTCGGGGTGTGCCCAGTAGCTAAGGAGGCAATCGGGACGGAACTCGGCCAGGGCTCGTTGCATGCTGTTATGTACTGATCGCGCCATGAACCAAGCGTACGTGTTGCGGAGGATCCCGGGAGGATACCACGACCAGGGGTAGTCGACATGCAGATCGGTGGATCTCGGCCCGTTGAGCTCTGGCGGTCGTACCTTTGGGCCACGGTGCCGCAGCCTGGCATGCCAGGACCAGGGAGATATCACGCGGACTTGGCAAGTGAGGGATAAAGCCTGGCAAAGCTGCCAGCAGTAAATGCCGCGTGTCGGTTTGCCAGGCTGCGGAAAAATGCTGCTGAAGAACAAGATGCGCATGGTAAAATTCCATCCTCTCTACTATCTGCTCACGGTGACAGATTGGGCGGCCTTTTCTGTCCGGCCCACGTCTGCCGGTTCGCCAACCGTGGTGCCCAGTGGCGCGCGGTAATGATGCGCATAGTCGCGCGCCATTCTTTGCAGGCTGTATTTGGCCAACACCTCCTGTCGGCCGGCTTCACCTAGGCGGCGTCCTTGAGCGGGGTCGTAGAGTATTTCCTTCAGCTGCCCGACTAATCTGTTTTCATCGTCCGCTTCAAAGAGGAGCCCCGTTTGGTCGTGCTTGAGCAGATCGGGAACGCCCCCGACCGCCGAGGCGATCACTGGCAGACCAGCCGCCCAGGCCTCCAGAATGGCCAGGGGCAGGCCTTCGAGCCGGCTGGTTAGCGCGAATACATCCATCATGGCGAGAAAGCGTTCCGGCTGACTTTGATAGCCGGCGAAATGGACTGCGTCGGCAATGCCGAGATGTACCGAAAGCGCGCGGAGGCTGTCGCGCAGAGGACCATCGCCAACGAGCAACAGCCGGGCACTGGAGTAATGCGCGCGCACCCGGGCAAAGGCACGCACCAACAGGTCTTGACGCTTGACCTCATTGAGCCTGCCGACCGTGCCGATCACCGGGACGTCGGCTGGGATGCCGGCGGCGTGTCGCAGGGCGTTCTTCGCAAATGATTCGCGGAACGGCTCCATGTTGATGCCGTTCAGAATCACCGCGAGCTTGCCCTGCGGCACAATTCGTCGTGCGGCCAGCTCCGCAGCGATGTCTTTGGAGACGCAAAAGAATCTCCTCACATACTTAGCCGCCCACCACCATAGCCAAGACATGCGCTGTCGCCGACAAAAGCCGACGTTGGCCTTGCGCAGGTGGTTGCTGTGCTCCGTGTGCACGATGAGCGGTACCCCAAGGGCCTTCGCCGCAGGGCCGGCATAGAAGAGCGCCCCAACCTGGTGCGTGTGCAGCACGTCCGGCCGCAGTTCCTGGAGTGCGTTCTTGATGGCGCCGCTGGCATTGAAATGAAGGCCCGGAGGTTTGCCCGTACAATGCACGCGTGCCCCAAGAGCTTGGACCTGGGCAGCCAGCGTACCGAGGCGCTCGACGCACAGGACTGACACGCGCTGGCCGAGATGTTGGCCCTCACGGACCAGATCGACGACAATACGTTCGAGTCCGCCCACATCCAGAGTCAGCACGGCGTGGGTGACATGAAGCGCCTCAGACAAGGAACGCCCTCCCATAAATCTAAGGCTTCCGATTCGAAGCTGGACTCCATTTCCATCAAGAAGCAGGCCTGGCCCACAACAGCGCGGGACCGGCCAACAGGCTGCTCTTGAGCAGCACCCACCAACCTTCGCCGGACCACGGTTCCCGGCACAGACGGTTCCAGGCGGGCGCCAGCGCGGCACCGGGTTGACCGCCGCCCAGATACCGGGCAGCCCATTTGCGGAAGGTCTCCGCCTCCCAGTGGCGCACGCCTTGCTTGCCCAGCAGGCCAACGTGGCGGCGAACCACGCGCATCATGTTGCCATAGTCGCGATCGACGTTGGTGCGACTAAGGGATCCGGGTTCCTGCACGTAGGTGGCCAACGGCTCGGAGCTCATGTATACGGGGGCCGCCGAAACCAGCCGCACCCACAGATCCCGGTCTTCCGCTGGCTCCAAACCAGAGACAAACCGGTTGGCGCCGACCACGTTCCGCCGCACCAGGATGGTCGAGGTCCACATCTTGGTGGCCATGAGAAACGCATGCCTCCCCGTGGCCGCCAGCACGCGGTCGAAGTCCCGGTCCGTGCAGGCCGGTGGCGGCACGCGTGCCGCGCCCGGCTCCTGGGTGAACCACCGGCCACACGTCAAACCAATCTGGGGGTGGCTGGCAAAGATCGCTAGCTGCCGCTCCAGCTTGTACGGCTCCCAATAATCGTCGGCGTCCAGAAAAGCGATCAGCTCGCCGCGCGCCCGCTCCAGCCCGAGATTGCGGGCGCTGGCGGCTCCGCCGTTTGCCTTGCGGATCAGGGTTACCCGTTCCCCGTACGGCCGAACTGCGCCGGACAGGTTGTCAGGGCTGCCGTCATCCACGACGAGGATTTCTTCCGGACGACAGCTTTGCCCGAGCACACTATCCAGCGCCCGGGCGATAGTGCCGGCTGCGCGGTAAGCGGGAATGATGGTAGTAATCGTTGGGTGGGTCATGCGCAGGCTCCTTCGGTATCGAGCCTCTTCCGTAGAGGTAGTTCCTGGGAAAACCGAGCGGGCTGATTCACCGTTGAGTCCGTTGCAGCACATCGCTAACGAAGCTACACTCGTCCATCCGCCCGCCAATTGGAAGACTGCTGAAAAGTCGCGGGTAACAGGGCCACATATTTTGCATTCCTTTACGCGAAGTCTCATCCTGGGGATTTCAAGGGGCTCTGCCCCTTGCGTGGCCATCTTGGCCGCATTGGGATTTTCCTTGGGGTTCTGCGTTTCCAGTGGCCATGTTGGTGGCCATCTTGGCCAAGGCGTGCAGCACTATTTGGTCACGATGGGGCCCATTTTGACCACTTCAAACTCGCGGCCCTTAACCTTCTTGATGGCATGCAGGGCACGGTCGCTCCAGCGCGGGTCCGGGGCGCCGCTGATGTACCAGTTGCTGCCGTTATCGGCGACAAACATGCCGTAGGTCTTGAGCGCTTGCAGGATCGTCTGGACTTCCGGCGGGAAGCCGCTGATATCGTACTCGGCCTTGAGGCGGACGCGCATGCCCATCGGCGGCAGGTTTTCGTCGTGGTGCGGGCTGGCGAAATGGGTTGCCGGGCGGACATAGGCGCGGCGGCTCTTGACCACGGTGAAGCGGAGGGCATGCTTGATCGCCTTCTGCTCGACGACCTCCTCATAACGGACCAGGCCCGGCAGGATTGGCAGTCCGGCGGCGTCGGCGCTGGTCCACCCGGCAGGACGAAGCTTGTTGGAGCTCACGTCGAAGATGGCGCCGCTGCCGGCATTCCAGCCGCCCTTGCCATCGGGATAGGCGCTGAAGAGCTCATAGAGCTTCCCGTTATCGCGGTCGAGAACCAGGACGTGACGGTCCCCCTTCCCCTGGGGGCCGCCCTCAATTGGGGCATCGGCCGGAATGGGGTAAGGGCCGGGCTCACTCTCATCCTGGTACTGGAAACGGACCGGTACCTTTTTCTGTTCGCCGTCGACGACCACGTAAGGAATGCCAATCGGCGCGCCCCGGTAGACGGTGCCGAAGTCGGCATGCAGGGGACGGTCCTTGCCGATAGAGGCGATCAGGTTATCGGAATTGGGATCGACCGGTTCTTCGGAGATGTCCTGGTTCCACGGATTATCGTCGGGGAACAGGCGCTTGCCACCGAGGCTGGCGCTCTGGGGGAAGGACGGGGCCACGCCGCAAGCGGCCAGGAGCACCGCGCCGAAGAGCACCGCGCCGGCGAGGAACAGGAGCGTCTGTCGGGTGTTCAGGCAAGAGTACTTCATCTTCTAGTCCTTTCCAGGAACTGTCCGTTGAAAGCATCGACTCACGGAAGGAGTTGGCTAGAGGTCACCGGCATGCTGAACTCGTTTCGAACGCTGCCATTTCCGGCGAAGAATCGAAGAGATGGTGATTCAGCAGCGGCGACTTCGGCGGTCCGCATGGTCCGATTCCAGGTTCCTTTTTGCCGGCCGGCCAGCCAGCGCCACATGCCGACCAGCAACGCTGCGTTCATACCAACGAACATCGCGGGCAAGCGCATGAGCCGCACGACACGTGATCGACCAGGAAGATAGCCGGCGACGCCGGCGCCCAGATAAAAAATCGCCTGGGCCGCCATGGTCATCTGGTAGATCGGCCGTTCGAGCAAGGCGAGATTGCACAGCAGCATGCCAAGCAGGGCGAAGGGGCAAAGCCAGCGGCAGATCTTGTGGGACAGAAACGTAAAGGCAACCCAGCCGTGCCCGGGATTGAGCAGGGGCCAGAGCAGGCCGATGCACTGGCAGCCGCCAGCGCCAATCCGGCTGCGGCGGCGGAACTCCGAGCGCACATCCACGGCCGTTTCCTCGCGCGCCACCGCCTCGCCGTCGTAAATAATCTTGCAACCGGAAACAAGCTTGGCCTGCAGGGGGATGACAAAGTCATCGATGATCGTGCCGCGCGGCACCGGGCGAAACAGGTCCTTGCGCAGCGCGTAGATCGCCCCATTCGCTCCCAGCAGCCCCCCTAGCGAGGCTTCAGAGCGCTTGAGATAATTTTCATATTTCCAGTACAGCCCATCGGCATTCCGGCTCGTCTGACCATCGTGCAAGATCAGCCGGCCGCAGACCGCACCGACGGAATGGTCCGTAAACCAACGGGCCAGCTTGGCGGTTGCATCCGGCTGCACTTCGGTGTTGGCGTCCGAAAACAGCACGATATCCCCGCTGAGTTCCGGCACCGAGGCATTCAAGACCTCGGCCTTGCCGCGCCGTTCCTTGTAGTTCAGCAGCCGCACGCCTGCTGAAGCATAGCCCTTGACGATCTCCGCGGTGCGGTCGCTGCTGCCGTCCGAGGCCACGACGATCTCCAGGCGCTCGGCGGGATAATCTGTGGCCAGGGCCGTCTCGATGCGCGCGGCGATGACCGCTTCCTCGTTGTAGGCGCAGATGAGCTGCGACACCGAGGGCAGTTCCTCGTCGCCTAGCTTCGGCGGTCTTATCTTTTTGCCGAACGCGCGCGCGAGGATTGACACGAGAAAAGGATAACCGAGGTAGCTATACACCGCCAGGCAGGCGCTGGTCCAAAAGACGATCGCAGCAAAGACTTGTAGCGCGTTCATGGGGAACTCTCCATTCTGGAGTGGGGTTGCGCACGAAGACAGCATTCCGAGCCGGGAGAGGCGGGATCGGGGGACTTTGCGGACAACGAATCAATTCATCATGCTTTGAGACCGGGTGTGGAGTGAAGGCGTTCGCGGTTGTGCCCCTTTCGATCCGTCTAAACTATTGCCCATTTCCGCCTCTTCCCTTTCGATGTCCCTGGGACGACGCACGATGCGGGCTGGAATTCCCACCGCGGTGCAGTCGTCGGGAACGTCCTTGAGTACAACCGCATTGGCGCCGATGCGCACGCGACTGCCGATGGTAACGGGGCCGACAATCTTCGCGCCAGCGCCGATGAACACATCGTCACCCAGCGTGGGCGACTGATAGCGCTTGGCGCCGATGGTAACCTGGTGCTCGATGAGGACGTTTCTCCCGCCGCGTACCCTGCCATTGATCACCACGCCGGTCGAATGAACCAGGACAAAACCCCGATCAAATTCAGCGCCCCGACCAATGATGCAGTTCCCGCAAATCACGTTGAGCTTGTTAAAGACCATCTCGAACGGCAGCAGATGATAGCGCCGCGACCACTGCATGAGCCGATAGAGAATCATGGCCAGAGTGCCGTCGGTCATCAGCACTTTGAGAAGCGCTTTCCAACCCGTGCTTTGGTAGCACGAGAGTGCTTTTTGACGGAGGTCGGAAGCGATCAGGGAAAAAACGTTTGGCATAGGTGAGAGTCCCAAGAGATCCCCTACACATGGCGGCAATCCCCACCTTGCCGGAAGCAAACGGCAAGTGCCGCTACATTTTGTTTCAATGTTAGTGCCACACGGCAAGGGAGCGCACGACAAGGTACATGAGGAGGACAAAGCCACATCCAAGCGCCGCAAGGTGCCCGATTAGCCGAAGGTTGAATTTCTCGGAAGCGGCCAATACGGAACTACCTGTGATGTCCAGAAAGACGGTTGCCAGGCCAAGGGGAAGATAGGTGGGCACTGTGTAGATGCGCGTTAGCGCCAGGATTGCCGTTCCATATCCAACGACGATGGCAATCACATAAGGACGCAGGCGGGCAAGTTCCGGGGCCACTGAGGAAATGCGCCATTCCTGCGCGCGCACCAGGCCCGAGACAGCACAATAAAAGGCACCCACAAACAGCGTGCCGCCGATAAAGCCGAGCTCGGCGAAGGCATGCACGTAGGAATTGTGCGCCACCAGCCCCTCGCGCTCCTCAAATTGTCCAAAGCCAATTCCGAACAGAGGGGCATAACGCAGCGATTGCAAGGCAAAACTCCACAACCTGATCCGTTCCTGTCCTGTTCCGCTGGTCGCGGAAAGGTTGGTTTGACGGTCGCCAAAAATGAATAACAGCGGCAGTAAGACCAGCAGGCCCAACACAAAGGCGCGACGCCAGCCGAAGCGCGCCCAGAACAGAACCAGACACATGACCGCTAAGGCAATAAGGCCGCCGCGCGATTGCGTTAGGCCAAGCGCGTAAGCAAATAAGCCGATGAGGCCGATCCAGCCCAGCTTGCGAACTCCCTGGCCGCGCTCAACCGCTTTCCAGAGGGAAATCGCCATCCCAACAAGCAAGATCAAACAAAGGTCGTTCGGATCGTTGAAAATGCCCGGTCCGCGCAAGCGGAAGAAAAGCTTAAGTTCCCCCGTTATTTCGTTGAAATCCTTTTCCTTTAATGGGGCCAGGGCTTCCACATCGATAGCGCCGTGGTATTGCAATAACGCCAGCACAGTCACGCTGCCTGTATAAATGACAAGCGCATAAAGAAATAGGCGCAGGCGAGTTGCATTGCTTACGAGGCCGACGAGCAGCAGGTAGTAGACAACCACCTTGCCGAAATCCTTGGCAGCCGTCCAGGTCCCGTCAAGGTTTGCATGCGACAGATGCGAGAGCGTCGTCGCGACCCACAAGCCCAGCACGCAGACCGTGACTGGCTGCCGCATGAGCGAGCGGCCATGCAGTTGTTCCAGCACCGGCTTCCAGGAAAAAGCCATGCAGGACAGAATGACAATTTCATAAATGGGCAGCCCTTCCAGATCCGGAATGAGTTCCGTGGGCCGGAGAAAGAGGACCGCGTTGAGCACCAGGAACAGGGCATAGCCAACCGCGCCGCTCCGGGGCCAAGCAGGCACTGGTTCTCCAGGCGCGTGGAATTCATCCGTGGTCCTGATCGGGCGCGCCAGCATCTGTGATGCCAGTAAAGTTGTGTTGCGGGACATACAGAGACTCAGGCGCCGGCGTGCTGGTCAGCGACTGGCGGTGGATAACCGTACGACGGATAACCGTAGTACCTGTGACCCGAGTCAGCCGCTCCACTCAGGACCGCGCCGAGAATGCGTACGCCAAGTTGTTCAAGCTCTTGATACGACTCATACAGGGCGTTCAAATGGCTTACACCGCACATCACAGAGAAGAGAACGCCGTCCACATGCTGGGCAATCAGCGGCGCGTCCACAACGGCCAGGAGCGGGGTCGAATCCACAAGGACAAAGTCATATTGTCCTTGCAGCTGTTCCAGGGTCCTCCGCAGGTTGTCGCGACTGAGCGCCTCGATCGCCGACACATCTCCCCGGCCGGCGGGAATAACGTCCAGTCCATTAACAAAGGTGGGACGAATCGCGTCCGCCGCAGGAAGCTCTTCGCGCAGGACGGCGCCCAGGCCTGGTTCCAACGGCAGCTCAAAGAGCCGGTGCTGCGAGGGCCGGCGCATGTCCGCGTCGATAAGCAGCGTTCGCCGGCCGGCGCGGGCGAGGCTCACGGCCAGATGGCTGGCCAGCGTGGTCTTGCCTTCGCCGGAAACGGCACTGGTAATCAGCACGGTTCGCAGGGGGTGTTCTCCTGCCGCGTGCAGCAATTTAAGCCGGGCCCGGTTCACCGATTCGGTAAGCAAGTAACGGGGCAACTTGTTGGCCAGAGTACCGTCAGCCAACGTGCCGGCTTGCATCGTCGTTTGCATTCCCAGGAGAGGAAGCGTGCCGAGCACGGGCGTATTCAGTACCCGGGAGACCTGGACCGGGTTAAAGACCCTGCGCGCGCGCAGGTCCCAGCCAACTACGCTGACCGCGGCCAGGGCAAAGCCGGCCAGGGCCGCGCCGCCGCCGGCCAGCTTCCTCTTGCCATTCACCAGGTTAATGACGGTCGGTTGCTCCATGACCGTGACCCGGGACGGAGCGTCAGACTCCACGTTCATGGCCTCTACGCGGCTGGCCACTGTCTTGGCGATGGTCTCGATCGGCGTAATCTTGTCGCGTATCGTTTCTAGGTCGAGAGAGGAGTCTTTGATTAACTTGGTCTCACTACTCAGGCGACTGATCTCGCCGTTCAGTTGATCGATCAATTCCTTGAGTACGACCACCTGCTCGCGCAGCTGAGACGTGGTGCTGGCCGGGGATTTGCGCCGCTCTTCGTTGAGCTGCCTGACAATCGACGGACGTGCTTCGTGCTTGCGCGCCGTGAGGGCTTCCGCGTTGGCACTGAGCTCCATCTGGTATCCGCTGATGAGGGGATGATCCTCGTGAACTTTTTGCCGGACTTTTCTCAGGTTCTTCTGCAGTTCGGCCTGCTGGGCCAGGAGTCGTGCCACCTCTTTGTCTTGTTTGAGGCGCTCCTCGATTTCGGATTCTGGAATGACGGGAGCCGCCGCCGGGGATTCTTTCATCTCTCTTTCGCGAAACTTGAGCTCCGCTTCCGCCCTTCTCAGCTCAGACTGATATTGCAGCAGATCTTTGCGGACAAAGTCCAGACGCTCCAGGGCCAGGCGGTGCGAAAACGCCAGTGTCTGGGAATCGCCCGAGCCGGCCTCCTTGGCTTTCTTGTGAAAGATGCTACGTTGCTCCTTCAAATCATCTTCGGCCTTCTGGCGGATGGCGATCAGCCGTTTCAGGTTGTCCGTTCGGTTTCTCTTTTCCTTGTAGGCGACTTTGTCCAGATAGGCGTCCATGATGGCCGTGAGCAGGGCCTCGAGTTCCTTGGGGTCCTTGCCATTCAGGCTGAGACGCAGAATCTCCGGGGCCGGGAAGTCACATACTAGTTGCTGTTCGATCCAGTGGATCGGCTCGGGTTGATCCCGAAGAATGGCCAGACCGGCAATGTCCGGCTGTCTGACGACGTCATCGAGCACCAATTGGCTCTTGATGAGTTCCACCTGGGTCCGGATGAAGTTTGCGAAATCTGCACTTCCTTGCGTGTTCTCGAAGACCACCGAGGGGACCAGGGTCGCTATGTGGAAGCGCACCCGCGCCGAGTATTTGACCGGCAGCAGCCAACGGGTCGCCATGGCGGCGCCCACCGCAAACAACGTCCCCAGGAGGAGCACGGGCAGCCAGCGGCGCCGCAATGCCTGAAGGATCATAGACCCATCAGGTCTAAGGAATGGTGAACCGGCCGAGCTGTTTGATGGCCGCGGACTGGAGTGGTAAGCGTGCCCGGCAAGCGGCGCCGCGTCGCCGCCAAGCACAACCAATTCACTCTGCGGTCGCGATGGATTCTCCACGGATTCCGGATCGTTCGGGTTCCCTGGTAGCATAAGCGTTCCTCAGATGAGAGACACGGCCAGCAATACTTCTGTTCTGGCCACGAACCTGCGATCTCGACAACGGGCAGATCAATAGCCGGCTGCCACGGCAGCGCTCGGCACTGCGTTCCGCCAGCGCAGCGATCCGTCCAGGAGACCCTCGCTCTGGAGCTGCTTGATGCGCTTGATGCGCAGGTACTTGGTTCCCATGAATTCGAACGCGGTCAATCCGTAACGCCGGTAGGCATCGTACAACTGCTCGACTCCCTTTCGCACCGTCCACCGCGGGTTGAAGTCCGGCAGAAGTCGAGCGATTTTGCCGCAGTTAACGCGGTAACAGCGAAGGTCGGGGCCGCCCCCCTCCGCGTACTTGACCACGCTTCCCGGAACCACTTCGCGCACCATTTCCGCGACGTCGCGGATGCGGTAGTTTTCCTCGCTTCTCCCCACGTTAAACGCCTGGTTATGAATGAGCTCACGCGGCGCGTGAAGGACCGCGAGAAAAGCTCGGCAGATATCCTCGACATGAGCCAGCGGCCGCCAGGGAGAGCCGTCGCTCTGGATCAGGACTTCCTCGGTCGTGTAGGCGTAGCCGACCAGGCTGTTTACCACCAGGTCGACACGAAGGCAGGGAGAGACTCCATAGGCCGTCGCGTTGCGAAGGTACGTCGGGCTGAAGTCATCATCCGCCATCGCGACCAGATCTCGTTCGACGCGCACCTTCGACTCGCCGTAGGGTGTCACTGGGTTAAAGGCCGCTTCCTCGGTGACCGGTTCGTCACCGGCAACGCCGTACAGGCTACATGAAGAGGCGTACAGGAAGCGCGGCACTCCGGCTTCCTTCGCCAGTTCTGCCAGGCGGACTGAGGCGCGGTGGTTAATGTCGAAGGTGCTTTCGGGGTTGAAGTTGCCCAGCGGATCGTTGGACAGCGCGGCCAGGTGAACCACGGCATCGAAACCTTCCAGATCAGTACGCCGGACGTCGCGCAGATCGATACGCCGCGCCGGAATCTCCGGCGGACACTCCCCGAAGGTGCAATTGTGGAATAGATAATTGTCCAATCCGATAACCGCGTGTCCCGCCCTCTGAAACAGCGGCGCCATGACCGAACCAATGTAACCCTTGTGACCCGTCATCAATACCTTCATCTCTGCTCTCCTTGATCAAGAGGGAGTATCCAGACAAAATGCGTTAGCTTGTCACCTCCACCCACCGCTTCATCTGTCTCCACCGGCCAGTCGCCAGCGGGCCAATTGGTCCACAATGTCATCCGCCCAGGAGATCCCGCTGTCGATGCTCGCCCTTGACTGCTGCGTATGTGCGAGCCCCAATGCCGCCAGGTGCGCGCTGGGCGAGGGTGCGGCATGAGCCGACGCCAAATTCAAATACAAGGCGGGATCCTGGCTGGAAGCGGCGGCCGGCGCTTGGCGGCTGGAGACGGTGTTCACCGAAACGTCGAGGGGAGCAGACGCGTTCGTCGCCGGTGACCAGGGCCACGTAATCTGACTTTCATTCGCCGTCGGCAGAGTGCCCGCCGCCACCATGCTTGACCCGCCACTCGGGGCGGCGTTTTTTAACGGCGCTTTTATGTGCACTTGGAGGTTGCTGGGACGGACCGTCGGAGCCATCAGGCTCATGCCCCCGCCGCCGCCGGTTGACAGTAAGCCATACACGGTCAGCTGAGTAACGCCCCCCACGTATACCTTTCCGTTTGCTACCGTCGGCATACTGAACTTTGCGGCGAGATCCATGGTGTCGCGCGACCCGGCCTGGTTGCTGTTGTACAGTTCGTGCGCCAGGTTCGTTGCATCGTAGGCGAAAAGAACACCTGGCGACGTCGTGCCGTTCCTTTGCACGGCCCAGAGGATGCCATTGCTGGCGACATTGGCGGAAATGGCAATCATTCCGCCCGGATACGGGTAACTCTCCGCAGATTGGGAGGTCGGCGCTGTGGACAACAAGCCGTTGGTCACCTTGAAGGCCTGGACCGTGCCGCCGACCGGGCCGAAATAGACGTATCCGTTGTAATAAACGGGAGAACTAAAATTGCCGGTGAAACCCGCATCGGAGGTAGTGAAGATATTCACCAAGGACTGAACAATCTGCTTATTGTTAGACGAGTTGTAATGCCCCATGTTGTCCCGATTGGCGACGTAGACCGTACCCGTTTTGCCTCCGAAAACCATCTCGTCCGGGTGGGGACCGCTCTGCGTCGGCAACAACAGTACGCCGCCAGACGCCAGGTCGAGATCCTTACTGTCCATTGTTGCCTGATCGTAGGGCGTGAAGTAGTCGACTACCTGGCCGCTCGGGCTGATCTTCACGGCGCTGTCGCCGTAGTCAACACCTCCCGTGTTCGCGTCGAAGGTGCCGTTGCCCGTCGTGAAGTAAATGTCTCCCGTCGAGTCGGAGGACAGGCCATCAGCACCCATCCAGATGCCGGCGCCGTTGCCGTTCGCGCTGTCCATGTAAACCATGACTTGCTGGAGAGTACTCGCGTTATACCCAAACACCCAGCCATGCCAATATGGAGCGGTGCCCGTCGATCCGTGACTGGAGAATGCGATGTAAACGACACCGTTGTTGAGGAGCAAGCCAGAGTGCTGGTTTTCGTACAGCGCGCTGAAGGGTATCATTCCATTCGACGAATCGCTCCCCGTCCCTGGCACCGTTGCCTGAATTACCACAGGCCCGCCAAATTTCTCGGCACCGGTGGTGATATCGAGAGCATGCAATGTTTGGTAGTAAGTCGTTGTGCCGTTCGCAACAACCTTGGTATCGGCTACGAGATAGATGGTGCCGGTCGTCGGATCAATCACCGGAGTTCCGGTAATGCCAACTTCAATCGGGATGTCGTTAAGCTCCCCTGTATCAGCGGCGGGAATCGGCGTTACGCCTGCGGAAGGATTGATAAAGCTCACATGCCACAGTGGAGTTGTGCTCATGCCGTCGGCATCGAAGGCGTAGACGCTGTCATGCTCGGTCGCCACATAGACGACATTGTGGTAGCCCATGCCGGGGATGTTCACGTGGGGCACGTAGAGCGGGTTGGCAAACGCAATCCCATCGAGCGGGTAGGAAAACAGCTTGCCGAATTGAGTGGAATTGACGTTGGACGGCGTCAATATCGTCTCATTCAAGTTTGCTCCGGTTCGCATGTTGTCGTTGCGCTCGGTGAAGGTGCCCGCGAAAGTCGTCACGTCAACCGTAGCGCTGTCGGACTGCGAGCCGCTAGTGCCTGTCACGGTGTGAATGCCCGCACTGCTCGGCGCAGTGTACAATCCCGCAGACGTGATCGTTCCCGTGGCTGCCGAGCCACCGGCCACGCCATCAACGGACCAGGTGACACCCGCGCCGTTGGCCGTGAATTGTTGTGTTTGCGCGACCGGCAATGTCACCATGTGCGGGCTGATACCAAACTGAGCCGTGGCGCTGGCCACGCTCGAGGCGGTACCGAGGTTGCCGGCCCAGTCCAGGGCCTGCACCTCGTAGCTGTAGGTGCTGTTGTCCGTTAAGCCGGTGTCGCTGTAGGTCGTCCTTGTCGTCGTACCGATCTGCGTGAAACTGCTGCTACCCGGGTTCTCCCGCTCCACCACGTAACTCACACCGATTTCGTCCGACGACGCTGCCCAATTCAGGATAATCGTGCTGCCGCTGGCTGTGGCCGTCAGACTGGTCGGCGCCGTCGGCGGCGGTGTGCCCGCCGCGATGGGCGTGTTAATGTCCGCCTGGATCTGGGCAGCCGTCAGCGCCCTGTTATAGATGCGGACGTTGTCGATCAACCCTTGGAAAAACTGCCCAAAGATGCTGTCCCCGCCAATCTGTAACGGGTTCGTCGAGGTCACGAGGCTCCCGCTCTGAGCCAGGCCGGCCACCTGCACGCCGTTGACGTACAGCTGAATGGTCGTGCCGTCGTAGGTCTCTGTCAGGAAAGTCCAGCTGTTGGTTACCAGCGGCGCGCTGCTGAAGGCACCGACGTCCGCGGAGCCCACGGTAGCCCCGGCCACCGGTGCGTTATTTGGGGTCGAAGACGATTCCAGATAGTAGTTGTCATTGCCCTTGTAGATCACGTCCTGCCAGCCGTTTCCCGCCGCCGACGGATTGACCCAGGCCTCCAGCGTCATGCCCGTCGTCAGGTGCAGCGCCGCCGCGTCGGGAATGTCCACCCGGGCGTTGGTGCCGTTGAACGACAGGGCGTCGCCGTACTTGCCCGCAGTGCTCCAGGTGGCGTTGACGATCGTGCCGGTATGACCGTTCCCCGAAGCGTCCGCCACTGTGGTCCCCGTACCCGCGTCAAACGCGTAGGCCGCCACCAAACCGGGATTTGCCACCGGTGTAGTGGCGCTTGCCACATTCGAGTAGCCGCTGAGGTTGCCAGCCGCATCTGAGGCCCGCACCCGATAGCTGTAGGTGCTATTGTTCGCCAGGCCGGTGTCGCTGTAGGTCGTCGCCGTGGTCGTGCCGATCTGCACGAAACTGCTGCTCCCCGGGTTCTCCCGCTCCACAAAGTACCCGCTGACCCCATCCACGTTGTCCGTCGACGCCGTCCAACTCAGGTTGATCCGGCCGGCGCCGGCCGCCGTCGCGGTCAGGTTGCTCGGCGCCGTCGGCGGCGTCGTGTCCGGCGGCTGCGTGGTAGCACTGACCACGTTCGAGTAGGCGCTGAGGTCGTTGTTCCAGTCCATGGCCCGCACCCGGTAGCTGTACGTGCTGTTGACGGTCAGGCCGGTGTCGCTGTAGGTCGTCGCCGTGGTCGTGCCGATCTGCACGAAACTCGTGCTCCCCGGGTTCTCCCGCTCCACCAGGTAGCCGCTCACGCCAATGGCGTCTGCCGAACCCGTCCAGTTCAGCGTAATCGTCGTGCCGCTGGCAGTGGCGGAAAGGCTGGCCGGCGCCGTCGGCGGCGGCGTGCCTGGCGCGATTGGCGTGGCCATGTCCGCCTGGATCTCGGCGCCTGTAAGAGCCACGTTGTAGACTCGCACCTCGTCGATCAACCCCTGGAAATACTGCCCATAGATGCTGTCCCCACCGATTTGCAGCGGGTTCGCCGAGGTCGCGAGGCTCCCGCTCTTAGCCAGGCTGGCCACCTGCGCGCCGTTGACGTACAGCCGAATGGTCGTGCCGTCATAGGTCTCTGACAGGAAACTCCAGGTGTTGATTGGCAGCGTCGCGTTGCCGAAGGCACCGACGTCCGCGGAGCCCACGGTAGCGCCAGCCACGGGGGCGTTTGCTGGGCCCGAGGAGGACTCCAGGTAGTAGTTATCATTGCCCTTGTAGATCACGTCCTGCCAGCTGTGAGGTGCTGCCGACAGGTTGACCCAGGCCTCCAACGTCATGCCCGTCGTCAGGTGCAGTGCCGCTGCATCGGGAATGTCCACTCGGGCATTGGTGCCGTTGAACGACAGAGCGTCGCCGTACTTGCCCGCAGTACTCCAGGTTGCGTTAACGATGGTGCCAGTGCGACCGTTCCCCGATGCATCCGCCACCGTGCTGCCCGTACCTTCGTCAAACGCGTAGGCCGCCACCAAAGCAGGATTGCCCACTGGTGTCGTGGCACTGGCTACATTCGAATAGCCGCTGAGGTTGCCGGACGTATCCGAGGCCCGCACCCGATAGCTGTAGGTGCTATTGTTCGCCAGGCCGGTGTCGCTGTAGGTCGTCGCCGTGGTCGTGCCGATCTGCACGAAACTGCTGCTCCCCGGGTTCTGCCGCTCCACAAAGTACCCGCTGACCCCATCCACATTGTCCGTCGACGCCGTCCAACTCAGGTTGATCTGGCCGGCGCCGGCCGCCGTCGCGGTCAGGTTGCTCGGCGCCGTCGGCGGCGTCGTGTCCGGCGGCTGCGTGGTGGCACTGACCACGTTCGAGTAGGCGCTGTCATTGCCGGCCCAGTCCATGGCCCGCACCCGGTAGCTGTACGTGCTGTTGACGGTCAGGCCGGTGTCGCTGTAGGTCGTCGCCGTGGTCGTGCCGATCTGAACGAAACTCGTGCTCCCCGGGTTCTCCCGCTCCACCAGGTAGTTACTCACCCCAATGGCATCCGCCGAACCCGTCCAGTTGAGCGTGATCGTGGTGCCGCTGGCGGTAGCCATCAGATTGGCCGGCGCCGTCGGCGGCGGCGTGCCCGGCGTGATCGGCGTGGCCATGTCCGCCTGGATCTCAGCAGCCGTCAGAGCCACGTTGTAGACCCGCACCTCGTCAATCAGCCCCTGGAAATACTGCCCGTAGATGCTGTCCCCGCCTATCTGCAGCTGGTTCGTCGAGGTCACAAGGCTCCCGCTCTGAGCCTTGCTAGCCACCGACACACCGTTGATGTACAACTGAATGGTTGTACCGTTATAACTCTCCGTCAGGAAGCTCCAGGTGTTGATCGGCAGCGGCCCCGTGCCGTAGGCCGCGACGTCCGCGGAACCGACGGTCGCCCCGGCCGCTGGAGCGTTCGCCGGGTCCGAAGACGATTCGAGGTAGTAGTTGTCATTGCCCTTGTAGATCACGTCTTGCCAGCTCTTGGCCGCCGCCGTTGGCTCGACCCACGCCTCCAGCGTCATGCCCGTTGTCAAGTGCAGCGATGTCGCGTCAGGAACGTTGACCCGGGCATTGGTGCCGTTGAACGACAGGGCGTCGCCGTACTTGCCGGACGGGCTCCACGTAGCGTTGGCAATGGTGCCGGTGTGAGCGTTGCCCGAGGCATCAGCCACTGTGGTTCCCGTACCCTCATCGAACGCATACGCAGCCACTAGGGCCGGGGCCAAGCGCTCTTCCAAGGCCTCCACCCCCAGGCGCCGCCAACTCGGCCGACCTACACGCAATCCACGCCTCCTACGCAGCCATCGGCTAAACAAGGCAACCTCACCTCCGAAAACTGACGAATTCATTGCGACACCATTTCACGAAGCGCAGGCGCTGCAAGCCACGCGCGCCCCATGTCTCCAGCAGCTCATTTCTCAACTGTAGAGAAGCCAACAACTGCCTTGCGGCAATAAAAGGCCTCCGCATACCTGGTTGGCGAGTTCGCTTCCATCCCGCGAATCCTCAGCATGGACATGAATGTTTGCTCGTCGAACCATTGCTTCTGCCCCTGGGATCGGAAGCTGTCGATAATATTGTGAATCTTGCTGGAGCAGATCGACTCTTCGAGCGGCACAAAGAAGTTCGGTGAACCCAGGTCGCCATCGTACTTTGGAATCTCGTATTCGAGAATCATGTGGTTCCGATAGGTGTTCCAGGTCAGGTCCGAGATTAGCCGGTGGTCCTGATGGCGGTCGTCGCGGTAATGGGTGAAGATCAGGTCTGGGTCAAATGTTCGCTTCAGCGTTTCAAACTCATCCTTGATCTGGCCGCCGGCGTAAGGGAAGAAACCGTCGCGGTACTTCTTGACGACGATCTCTCTCTCCAGGGCGGCCTTCAGGAAAGCGTTGGCGCTGGTCCGGGCCTCCCGGGCTCTCTCGTCGGTCGAGCTGAAGACTACCCAGCAGACGATCATGTTGTCGTAGCGCTCGAGCAGGGACAGGATCGTGCCACCGCAGCCGATCTCGATGTCGTCGCAATGCGCCCCCAGGCAAAGTACGCGAACAGCAGGGCCCGCCGGCCTGCCGAGATTCAAGTTAAGCATGGACATGGGCCCCCGATTGCAGGCCGGGGATGGATTGGCTTACGCCTTTGCTGACGACGACCCTCTTCTGGGCCTTTGTGACCTTCCACACCGCCGACGCAGCCGCAGTTCCGTCCTTCTTCCCGTGTTTCCACAATTCCCAGGGGGCGTCGCCCCGCGTGTACAGTTCCTCGAGCTGCTGCCGATCTTTGAACGTATCCATGCAAGCCCAGTAACCGTCATACTTGTAGGCCAGCAGCTGTTCCTTCGCTATCAAGCGCTGAAACGGCTCCTCGACCAGCTCTTCACCATCCTCCATGTGGTCGAAGATCTCGTGCCGGAAGACAAAAAACCCGCCGTTGATCAAGAGGGATGTCTGGCTGACGGGTTGTATTCCCGTGGCAAGATCGCCGTTTACCAGCACGGCATGCGAGCTTAGATTGGGTTTGACCGCCAGAAAGCTGCCCACCTTGCCGCGTGTGCGGAAGCGATCGATATACTCCGGTAGCGGCAGGTCCGTCAGCCCGTCGCTGTAATTCGCCAGGAAGACGGACTCCCCTTCCAGGTACGACTCGACGGCCTTCAGGCGCTGCCCGATATTGGCGGAAATGCCTGTATCGACGAACGTGATGTTCCAGTCGTGGATGTCGCTATTCATCAGCTTGAGCCGCTGTCCTCCATTGGACAGCACGAAGTTGTTGGAGACGCATTCGTCATAGTTCAAGAAGTAGTTCTTGACGACGTCCGCTCGGTAACCGAGGCACAGGATGAAGTCCTTGTGGCCAAAATGGGCGTAATACTTCATCACGTGCCACAGCAGCGGCCGGTAGCCGATGGGGACCATGGGCTTCGGAATCGAGTCCGAATACTCGCGAATCCGTGTTCCCATACCGCCGCAAAAGAGTACGACTTTCATGGGAGATCCTCGTTAGCAAACGCCGGCCGACACCTTGGAAGAAGAAAGACGCTCCGTCCGCTCTGGAAGATCGTTCGACTCTTCGGAGTTGACGATATCTTCCAGCCATGCTTCGTGGCGAAAATGAAAGTACTGCTCCGCACGCAAGCGATCGGCCAGGCGCTTGCCCGGCAGGACGACATCGTCGTAAGTCAGCAAGGCGTCCTTGGGGACGTCGCGCGTCAACCTGCAGCCCTGGACGAGACCCTCGGGCAACAACCGCGCCGTGCTCATCTCGTCCGCGTTGACCGCCTCGCCGTAGGTCATGTACATTCCGTAATCATCGAGGACTTCCCCGGCCTTGAGGTCGCGCTTGGCGACGGCGCACACCTCAACGACCGGGCCTGCCAAAGGCTTGGCTACCGAGTCGCGAAAGACGGCGACGCGGGCGATCGCATTATGAACCTCGAAGTGCACCAGGTGATAGGGAACAAAGAAGGAGTATAATGGCCCCTCTCCCACCTTGTAGAGATTCAAGTAATGCTGTTGCTTGGGATCGGGATGTTCCGCCAGGCAGTAGATCTTCGTCAAAGGCGTGCCGACAACATAATCCACTACACCGCCCAGGCGCCGGAGTTCGTCGATATCGTAAAGGCGTCCAATCTTCATCACGTCCTCGCGGTACTCCAGTCCTTTGGACATGCCGCGGCCCCGCACGACAAAGCCGGTCGCGTTGGCGACAATGGCTTGCTCAAAGCTGATCTTCGAACCATCAGCGAAACTGGTCACCATGGAGGGGTTCTGACCCCAGCGCTCGGCGAATCCCTTCTGCGTCGTTGGCGTGCGATACGGGTCTTGCAGTCCCTTCACGTTTCCCATCACCCGAGGAAGGAGTCCCAGCCCCTTCACCCAGCGGTAGAGGTTCATCTGCAGGCCAGGTTCATCTCCTTCGCAAGCCGATAGAATAACGCCGTGCTTCTTGGCATAAACCTGGAGGATCGGCCCGATGGTGGCGTCCAGCTCGGCGTTCACAAGAACAACGTGTTTGCCGTGTCTGAACGCTTCGAGAACGACATGGGCGCCGAACTCCACGGAGCCGGTCACATCCACCAGAACCTCGATGCCGGCGGCGCGCGCGAGCAGGAGCGCGTCCTGCGTCACGACGGGCCGGCCGGCAAGAATCGCGTCGTCCACCTGGCGCTGGCTCGAGGCCTCAACGATGTCCGTCAGCCCGGAGTAGCGAAACACGCCAAACGCTTTTTCCACGTCGCGGGCGTAAACGGCGGCCATGCGCATGCCGGGAACGCTGTGCACCAGCTGGTTCGTGAGCCCTTGACCCATGAAGCCCGCGCCGATCATGGCCACGCGGATCGGCTTGCCCTGCTCCTCGCGCATTCTCAGAGCATTGTCAACGATGATCATTCTTCGCTCCTTGCGTAAAGCGGCGGAAACTCAGTTGCCCTTGCTCACGACCTGGCCGTGCAAGCAGACGCCACCTGCAAGCTGTGCCTCGCCAGGGCTCCAGCCAGGTAACTCCATGCGGGCACGCAGCTCCGCCTCACATTCGTCGAGCATCGCCCACTGTTGGTCTTTCTCCGACATCACGCTGATTTCAAGAGGCCAGGAGATACCAAGGCGCGGATCGTCGTACCGCAGTCCTCCTTCCAATCCCGGCCCATAGAACTCTCCTACTTGATAACTGGTTTCCGTGTTGTCCCGAAGAACCTGGTATCCGTGAGCAAACCGTTCGGGCACAAACAAGCCGCGTTGATTCTCTTCGCTTAATTCCACGGCGATGTGCTCCAGGTAGGTTTGGCTCTCAGGCCGCATGTCCACGATCACGTCCAGGATCCCCCCGCGCGTGCAGCGGACGTACTTGGTCTCCGCTGCGGGCGGAAATTGGAAGTGCATGCCGCGTAATGTCCCTTTCTTTAGGTTGAACGCAACATTCGCCTGGGCAATCACGGGCTTTAGACCATGCGCTGCAAATTCTTTTTGACAAAACGCCCGCGCAAAAAAGCCGCGCGAGTCCATTCTTCGCTCAAGATCAATGATGTAAGCACCTCTCAGCTTTGTCTCCGTGAACAGCATATAGCAACCCTCTTTTCCTTGTTCCGCCATGCCGGTGGTGTCATGACACGAAATGCACGCCAGGTATCATTAAGTCTTCGCACATCTTAGGTTGTCGGCCCCATTGTCATAATCGTGCTCGGCCGGGCCTGGCGTCCCAAAGCATCACTGGGCGTCCGGTTGCTTTGTTTTCGCCACATCATCGTTTACTCTTGTACCATTCAGATACGCCAGCTCACCGTGTACCTTTTGGCGGTGCGCTCCGGCACGCGTCCGGCGGTCCGTCGTTTGGCATGCCAGCTAGCGACCGTATTAGCATAGAGCTCGCTTACTTGCTCCGCCATGCGCCGGCTACTGAAACGGGACTCGACGCAGCGGCGCGCCTCCTGGCCGAGTTTACACCGAACGTCGGCGTTCTGTAGAAGCGTCAGCAAGGCCTGAGCGAGCTGCGAAGGACTTTCAGGTGAGACCAGGAGTCCCGTCATGCCATGTTCTACGACTTCGGGTATGCCCCCAACGTTCGTGCCGATGACAGGCGTGCCCCATCTCATCGCTTCGAGAAAGCCCAAACCGAATGATTCGTAAAGCGACGGAGCGACAAACACATCTGCTCTTTGTAGCCAGTGGTCTACTTCGTCATCGGGTAGCATGCCCATGAGATGGATGCGCTTCTGGCAATCAAGGGGTAACTCGTCCAGAATAAACTGGGCATGCGTTCGGCCTCCGGGACAGTCCGGGCGGTCCCAGCCGATCAGGACAAAGCGGACCTTATCACATTCCCGTAGGACGAGCGGGATCGCGCGCAAAAGATCGAGCGTTCCCTTCCGCTTTTCCAACCGCCCGAGGTACACGATTGTCAACTCGTTCTCTCCATTGGCAGGCCGGACAAAGTCCGGACGGACTGGCACGCCATGGGGAACAAGTAAGATGCTCTCGGCGCGGATCGCGAGTTCGTGTGCCATTCGCTGACGATGAGCGCTACTATGGGTAACCAATCTGTCGGCCGTTTTTGACATCCATTTCTCGCGGCGGATGTCCCAGCAATCGAAGCGCGTTGGTCGCCCCCCGCTGATCTCTAAGTTCTCCAGGGAAGAAGTATGAAGTCTAACTACCAAAGGAACAGTACGTCCGACGGAGAACCAGACTGCGAGGCCTTCATAGTTTGGGAACTCGACGATATCGAGGTTACAGCGTGAGACCAACTTTCTCATTGCTGCACCGATGGTATAACAGCCGGCGGAGCCTGGCATGATCCTATCAAGCAAAGGTACGTGCGTTTGGATGACATGTACCGTAACATGGCCATCACCTACGACGGACGGAGACGGGCCGCGCGTAAGTACGTGGACTCGATGTCCCAGTTCCGAGAGCGCATGCGCTAAATGCCGCGTATAAGTACCGATGCCGCCTGGTCCAGTAAGGCCCGGATAAGAACTAGTATAGATTCCGACGCCCATGGGGCGGGAATCATGCCGGTAAGTGGCTTTCCAGAAGCCGTCCGCAATTGGTCGCGAATTGGCATGGTGGGCAAATGTAGTCTTCATCCTACTCTTTTTCTTTCGGGCGGGGAACTTCGCAAAAGCGTCCGTCAACCTGTCTGATTACCGGTCTTGAGCCTTTGCAGGTCCTTATCCAGCATAAGCCGGATCAATTGCGGAACACCAACCGTCGGCTTCCACCCAAGCTCACGGCGGGCCTTGCTTGCGTCGCCGACCAGGAGATCTACCTCCGCCGGCCGCACCAGAGAGGAGTCGTGGACGACGTGCTTCTTCCAGTCGAGCCCCGCCTGCCCGAACGCCGTCTCCACCAGTTCGCGGACCGAGTGCGTCTCGCCGGTGGCGACCACGTAGTCGTCGGGCTGGCTTTGCTGGAGCATGAGCCACATGGCCGTGACATAGTCTCCGGCAAAGCCCCAGTCGCGGCGGGCTTCCAGGTTGCCCAGGTGGAGATCCTTCTGCAGGCCGAGCTTGATGCGGGCGACGCCGTCGGTGACCTTGCGGGTGACGAACTCGCGGCCGCGGCGTGGCGATTCGTGGTTGAAAAGGATGCCGCTGGACGCGAACATGCCGTAACTTTCGCGGTAGTTGACGGTGATCCAGTGGCCGTAGGCCTTGGCGACGCCATACGGGCTGCGGGGGTGGAAGGGGGTCTTCTCATGCTGCGGCGTTTCGCGGACTTTGCCGAACATCTCGCTGCTGCTGGCCTGGTAGAAACGAATGTGCCGGGGCGCCAGCAGGCGGATGGCCTCGAGCATGCGCGTGACGCCGAGCGCCGTGAACTCGCCGGTGAGGACCGGCTGTTGCCAGCTCGTGGGCACGAAGCTCATGGCCGCCAGGTTATAAATCTCGTCGGGCTCGATCTTCTTGAGGACCTCGATCAGCGAGAGCTGGTCGAGCAGGTCGGCCTGGTGCAGCCGCACCCGGTCGGAGAGATGGGCGATGCGCTCGAAGTTCTCCGTGCTGGCCCGGCGAACGATGCCGTGGACCTCGTAGCCTTTTTCCAGCAAGAAGTCGGCAAGGTAGCTGCCGTCCTGGCCGGTGATGCCTGTGATGAGGGCTTTTTTCATGGATGAGCTATTCGCAGACGGCCCCTTCCGAAGCAACGCCTGGGTACTGTGGCGGGTAAGCTCGGGGCCTTCCTGGTTCAACGAGTCTCTTCATTTCAGCGGACAGACGCCGGGCAAATTCGCCGAACGAGTTGCGCTCGACGAACAAACGATTTCTAGCAGCGAGCTGGCCTAGCTTTTCTGGATCAGCAAGAAGATTGTGGATTGAAGATGCGAGAGCCCCAACTGAGCCAGGCTCGAATAGCGAAATTCCAGCGCCCAAATTCACAAGGTCGCGAATGGAAGGTAGATCACTTGCAAGGATCGGCTGACCTTGAGCAATAAATCGGCTGATCGATATAGACCCGGTTACGGAGCGGAAGGGGGCTAGGCACAAGACCGAACGCTTGAGCAGGACGGCGAGTTCCGATTCGTTAAGAAACCCTACTGCATGGAAGCGATGCCCGACCCCCAATTCTCCCGCCATCCGACGCAAGGCTTCAATCTCCCGCTGATGCTCCTCGCAACTTATCCCGCCTGCCAAGACAATTGCCGTATCTCCTGGCAAGTGCGGCAAACTCCGTACTGCGAGGTCATATCCTTTGCGCTGGTGCGGAAAGCCGAACAAGACTATAAGGCGGTACTGGTCCGACGGCAGTCTTACCTTGCACGCTGCAGGAGAGTTTGCAGGCCGGAGCACTGGAAGTGGATGCATCGATATGCGCTCGCGTTCAACCCCGGCCGCTTCTAGCCTTTGCTGCAACTCGCAAGAATGCACGACGACGTGCGACATCCGACGAAACATGTGAATGTTTAGCCAGTCGTCGTATGGGCATTTTCCTAGGTCCCTGAACAACATGGCGCGAACACTTACTCCCTTGATAAAGCGCAACAAGCGATTACCCGAGTGCGACTCAGCCTCAATTAAGTCAGGCCATTCATGCAAAATCATAATGATCGGCTTCTTAATCCTGCTTAAGAACATCGGAAACATGTTCTCCACAGGGCGGCCGCCGTTCCAGAACCGGCTTACGAAGTCCAGCAAGACGACATCGTAGCCGTCTGCCAACGCTGCTAACCGGGCATAAGTCTTGCGCAGGCGGCGCAGGAGCCCAAGGCAGCTTCGCCTGACACCGACGCACGGCAGTAAGACCGTTCGGCATTGAAGCGTTGAGGCCAACGCCCCAGACAATGCCGCATGGTACTCAGCGACTCCGCACGGGCGGAAACCTGACGAATAGCAAATTACTTTCATGCCGTCGACCGAGTGGGAATCCCAGGTTCGCGCACTTGTTGGACTTCAACAGAGGCGTACTTAACTCTGATCCGCTTATCCAAGCCAGTTGCAGTTCGCGACCGCAATGGTGGCACGTTCAGCAATCGAGCGCCCGGTGTGTTTCCGATGTGTGACACCTTCTTATCATGTCCCCGACATCTGTCAGCCGAACGTACAAACACTTCGTCATACTGCTCTTTCAACCTCACTCGATACTGTGAAACGACATTTCCAAGCTGCTGAGCAATCGACTCCCGGTTCTGTTCCAATGCCTCGAACATTCCAATCATCTCGGCAGCACTCGCCTTATCCATCCAGCAATGATAATCGGCTTGCCCGAATTCGCGCATCAGGTCGCAGGTCTTTCTACCATAGGAAATAGCAAGCACCGGTTTCCCCAGAGCAAAGGGCAATACAACTCCGTGAAACCTGGAAGCTACAATGATGTCGCATGATTGAATCCGGGAGATGAACTCCTCTAGCGTGCCGATTGGTTCCTTGATGATCCGACCAGCTAGCTGCATGTCAGGACAGGCGGCATCTATGTTGTGAGCAATCCGCTCCACGAACGGTATGTCCTGCCCCGCTGTTGTGGGGCAAAACGCAATGCGATACCGCCCCTTCCGGATGAGAAAGGACAAGAAGGCGGAAAGGTTTCCTATGTACCTGTCATACCACGCATCATCCGCACCTTCTGACACACAAACGCTTTTCCCAACTGGGATCACGCCTACGACCACGTCCGCGTTGGGTTTCCGCTCGTGCACCCCTATACTTGCCGGAACCGGGAGCGCGTCAAGTAAGGCGAAGCCTTGATCGGGACAAACAGGATTATGACCTTCGAGGCCGAGCTGCTCCATGATGTCCCGGGAATACTCATCGCGAAACGATCGGTAGAACGCCAGCGAGAGAAACTGCTTGCATAACGTCTTACCGAGCCATGTCTTCAGGCGTTCTGACCCGACACTCAAAGCAATCAACTTCGCTCCATTAATCCTCGCAAGCAGGCCCAAGCTGAGAAACGTATACGGATGCGTCCAGGGCCCTCCCCACCAGTCGGTCAGAGGACCCGACCCCGGGATGATGAGAAAGTCACAACCCTGTAGGCGACGATGACACCTGTGCAAAAACAATACTTCACCAAGCACTGCCCGCGGCAGGTCACTGAAGCAATACTTCAGCATTTTAAGGACTTTGAATCCGAGACGCCATTTCTTGAGCAGTTGTTTGAATGTGCCAAGAAGACGCCGCTGCACATCGAACCTGCGCGAAACGGCCGACTTGCTTAGGGAACGTGTCTCGTCCTGGTTGCGAAGATGAAACGCCTTGATGCCGTGCCGCCGTTCGGTGTCCGCAGGGCTCAATGACAATCCAACAAGGTCGGCATTCGGATAGTACTCCTTGATTGTATTAATAAGGATAGCCACGACAGTATCGTCACCAAGGTTGCCGCACCCATAATAGCCTGCGATCCCAATTCTTGGCGGCCTGGAACTCCTATCATTGGAAGCTGGCATGACTCTCCTCATTCAACCACATGCCGCGGAGATGTTCCTCACGCAACTGGAACTGTGCTAAAATGGAGGCCTTCCCAAAGATCTGGGTGCACGTCTACTTACGCTAAGACAATGCTTGAGCCAGGACTTAGCCAAAAACCAGAGCGTCTGAGGCCCGGGAGTAAGCCTGAACACCCACGAAGCCTGAGTCAGACGACCTCGTGTCGAGCCTAGATGCTCAGCAGCCCAGGCATACTCCAAAGCATGTTGCGCGACTAGGCGTTTCCACACGCGTGCCCTTTCCGCCCATCCTGGAGAGCGCAGGCGCTCATGATTGAGCAGTGTCAGCAATACCCGTTCGCGAATGTTGTCACCTGACACGATTGCGCTCGCGGTTGCCGACTGCGAATGCTTCCTACAAAGAGCATACGGATGCCGAACCACAGCAACATCGCCCTGCAACGCGATACGTAGCCACATGTCCATGTCGAGAACATGAGAAAACCATGTGCAGTATCCGCCTGCTAACTCGTAGGCAGGTCGTCGCACTACAACTGCTGGCGCAGCCCATGCCATTTGGCGGAACCCTTGGTCATCGGCAAAGTCCTTCAGTATGCCGCATTCGGCGACGTCGTCCCGCGGCAATTCCAGAAGCACCCGGTCGTGCTCATCGATGACCGTGGCGCCACTCACCACCATAACTGCTGCAGGGTGGGCGTTGATCGCACTTGCAATGACTTCGTAAAAACGTGGTGCAACCATATCGTCGCCGTGCAGAAGGTGAACCCAATGACCACGAGACCGATTAACGGCGGCATTAAACGTGTTTGAAGCTCCGCGGTTCGCCGATAGCCGGTAGAAGTCAATCCTGCCCCGGCCGACTTCCTCCACCACTGTCTCGGGGTTGTGCATCGTGGACCCGCCGTCTACGACCTCGATTTGCATTTGCTCGGGCCCGGGATCCTGGCATAAGACGCTCTGCAACGTCCGCCGCAGGTAGCGTTCGTCGGTGTTATACGTTGGGACCATCACGGACCAATAAGGCCGAACCGTTTCTGCGGGAACCGGACTGATCCTCGGGATGTGCGCTTCGATTTCTTCTATGCCTGGAGGTCTCGGCAAAAACATCGGAAGCTTCCTCCAATGCGTTGAAGGATTTCACCACGAGGATAGGAGCACTATCTCTTTTGTGCTAACACGATCTGAGTCCAACCGAAGCCGGCCCACTCCTTCATGGCTTCGATTCGCTGTGCAGAAAACAGGCGCCCGAGCAACCAGTTAACTTTGGTCGAGTTGACGAATCGAAGGATTCCCCGACGCCCCATTGGCACCGCAGTGGTCGTGCGCAGCACGCGAAACCGGGGCCGGAGGAGGCGCTTCAACCCGCCCCGGGAGAGCCACTGTTCAATGTGCCCGGGAGGTATGGGGGCCCAGTAATTGCGCTCGTGCACAAACCGGTTTGGCGTGGTTACGATCAAGTATCCACCAGGCTTGAGGGCGAGGGCAGCGCGCTCTAGATAGCCGCTCTGGTCCGGGACGTGGGCAATCACCTCTTGAGAGACGACGACGTCGAAGTGCCCTTTAGGCAACCGCATCTCAAACACGTTGCCCGCATGAAATGTGACACGCGGGAAGTTCGATTTGGCTCGCGCAATTGCCTCGTCGCACAGGTCGATCCCCGTTGTCGGCCCGAAGCGGGCGAGTTCGTTGGCGAACCATCCCATGCCGCATCCCATGTCCAGGATGGTTGGACCCTCGAGTCGGAGGGAACGCAAACAGGCCAGGATCTTGTCCCCGCGCCTCAGGGGCCTTAGGGAGTCGGAATAAGGGTGCTCTGGTCTGAAATTCCAAAACTTCCAGTGTTCTTTCTGAAGCTCAAGTGGCGGAAACTCTGTCGCCTGCATCTTCTTGGTCCTCATGAGGTGACAATTACGTACACCCATACCCACTTTGACTTCCGTCATTTTGTCCAATATCCTCGTTAGCCGGCGTTCAGCCAGTTGCAGAGTTGGTGTCCCCATTCATCAGAAGCAGGCCGCAACTCGGCCATGGCGAAGAGCAGGCTGGTGCGGTCCGCCGTCGTGCGGCGCGTTTCTGCCTGGCCTGGAAAAGCGGGATCCGTCTGTCCCGGCAGTAGCGCCGCCACGCGATCCGGCGGAGGAAGGAGCGCCGGTGCTTCGTGAAGAGATGCAGGCACGTTTGGCAGGGCAGCAGAAACGGGCCGAGCGGCGGGATTTGGGGAGAAGAGGCCGGCTTGCCACCATTGTTCAAAGAGGACGGCAGCGGCGGAAGGCGCCTTTTCTTGATGGTTTGCCGGCGTTGCGACGGAGAACCTTCCCGCAAGTGCCGGCGCGGACGCGGTTGCCGGGGATGGAGCGGCCGTGTTCACGAGCAATTCTGCAGCCGCTAGCCGGCGCACGCCCGGATTAAGCGTCTGATCCATGAGGTCGCCGGGATGGTTGGACTCATCCAGGATGTCCGGTAAGCCAATGACGTGTCCCAGCTCATGCGCCACCACGGTCAGGAGATCGAACCGCCCACTGGCCGGGCTGCCCGGCGCGGCGTGAAACTCCGTGGGCGCAACCTGGAGGGTGAAGCCGGCTGCGCCGGCCGTTCCGACATTGATCGACCAGCCGAAGCCCTGGGCCCTTCGATCCAGGACGACCAGGCCGGGAGGGGCCTGGGCGCCTGCCTCGGGGGCAAAAGTCCAACCGAGGTAAGTGGGCGGTAAATCGGCAATCTCGAACTGTGCATTCTCAAGCGCCTGTATTTGACTCGGGTTCGCGCCGACGGCTTGCCACTCCCTTATGGCGGCGGGTATCACGGCTTGCAGTTGTGCCATGGTGAGGAGCGCCACATCCGAGGACGCGGCGGGGGGAGCAGCGAAAGTCCGCTGTGGAGGTGTGTCATTCAACGCGAGGCTTTGGACCGCCCCTGCCAACCAGCCGCTGCTCCAGTTGTGGGCCCGTGTGGCGGCGCCGCCGACGAAGGTATGCACGACCCCCGCCGCCGTCATCTGCTGATCCAGCGTCTGCATGTCAGGGGTAAAATAAACGCCGTCGCCGCTGATCCAGATGCGGTTGCTCGCCGTGAACGGGGCGTTTTGGTTGGCCACCAGCGGCGGGATGCGATAGGTATCGAAGTTCGCCTGCGTGCCGTAGTTATCGACCATGCCCGTGTAAAGAATCGGCAGCGTGCCCGAGTAGGTGTTGACGTCGCTGAGCTGAGCGGGGGTATCCCAGGCCGCGATGTCGCTGAAAACGTCGGGGTGCCGGAAGATCAGGCCCAACCCGCCGAAGCCGGACTTGCTGAAGCCGACCAGCCAGCGCTCCGGGGTCTCACCGGGCGCCGCCATCTGGTCCACCCAGGGGACGAAATCCTTAACCATGAAGCTTTCCAGGCGGCGGCTGGTATCAGTGGGGTGGTCGGCGTACCACGGCATGATGTTAAAGCTGGGGGCCACCAGCGTGGCATTGTAGCGGTCTTGCAGATCGAGCGTCCGGGCTTCTTCCAGCCCGTCGCCGAACTGCGAGTTCTGGTTGGTCAGGCCCGGCTCAACCGGCAAAAGGTAAAGGAAGCGGTGGGGCATGCCGGGAGCGGGATTGGTCGGGGCCAGGGTGCGCAAGATGACGGGCTGATTGCCCAGATAATCGGAAACCGCGGAGTAATACTTGACGCCGTTGAGGTCCGTGGTCGGCGGACCCACAATCATCGTGGGGACACACCGCTCCTCGAGTGGCTCCACGTGGAGTCTCACAGTCCGGGACGCCGACCCACGGCCGTTTCGGCGCCGAAGCGGGTTTGACAAAAGTTGCCGACTCACGATTGGTGACTCCTCTTTGGGAAACTAGGCCCCAGATGGGACAAGAATCGACGCCGGAGACACAGCGGAGATCTTCACCGGACCGGACCGGGCGTTCACGGGAAGCTTCCAGCGGAATGGGAAGAAAACCAAACCAAAACGCGCCTCGACACCCTAGGCGAAAAAGTACGCTAACTCGCGATAGCGCCACAATTCGGAAAGCCAGTTCCTGCTCATAAGCGTGCTGTTCATCTAACCTGTAAACCTAAATTTCCTCGTGGATGAGCTTCTCCATTTTCTCGGAAGCGGCGAAAGCGGCCCAGGTCGGCAATCCGATCTGTGCATGGATGTCAACGGTGCCGCCGACAAGCATGTCTTTGCCCTCTCTGCTGATGACGATGTCGTCACCGTGTCCGGCCGCGAGGACGGCGTCGCCATCACTGCTGGAGTTGTCAGCGGCGAGCAGTTCCGCGCGGGATACGCCGAAGGGCAACGGGTCAAAGGCCGGATCCAGCAGCGGCAGCAGCGTAACCGACGCCGGCATGGTGAAGGCTGCCGCGTCACGGAACACCTGGTCGATGGCCGCCGTACGGGGATCTGCCAGCAGAGCAGCCGGGGGCATGGCGACAAAGGTGGATTCTTCGGTTGCGGCCGGGCGCACTGGCAGGGTTGCCGCCGGTGCCATGTCGGCTGCAATTGGTGTCGGCGACGTGGTGCTGGTCATCGAAACGAACAACACGTCTTCATGGCTAATGCGCCGCACACCGGGCGCGATCGTTTTGGTCATCAGGTCGTGCGGCAGCACGCTGGCATCCACGCTGGCGTAGCCGACGACATGAGCCAGCTCGTGCGTGACCACAGTCAGCAAATCGAATTGGCCGAAAGCCGCGCTGCCCGGCTGGGCGAACCGGTCCCCGCCCACGACGGCCGCGCCGAATGCCCCATCGTCCAAGCCGACGTACCAGCCATGACCGGCCGCACTGCGGTCAATCCAGATGGTGTGGCCGTAAGTAATGCCCAGAATGCCGCTTTGCAAGTGATCGATGAGCCGAATGTCCAGTTGCCCAAAGAACTGGTCCGGCTGCTTGACATTGAATTCGTGCGTCACTTCGCGGATGGCATCGGTCAGCACGGGTTGCAGCTCGGCCTCGGTCAGGAGAGGCACGGGCCCGTCGACCGAACTTGGCCCGCCTTCCGCCAATTGCGCCTGGCCGATGGTTACCGTGACCGTCGCCGTGGCGGTTGCCCCGCATGGGTCGGCGATGGTGTACGTGAAACTGTCCGTCCCCGTGTACTGTGAGTTGGGTGTGTAGGTAACGGTGTTGTTGGCATTGATAGAGACACTCCCATGAGCACCCTGCGTGACCGCGGTGACCGTAAGCGGGTCCTGATCCGGGTCGGAACAGCTGGCCAGGACCGGGATGTTCACATTCGTGTTCATCACGGTTTGGGCACTGACGTTGTTGGCAACCGGCGGCGCGTTGCCGAGATTCTGGATGCGGATGGCATCGGCGATCAGATAAGCGCCTGCCGTGGCCAGATCGCTCAATTTTACGGTAATCATGCCGCCGCTGATCGCGTACGGGCCTCCCAGGTCCTGCCACGACACCCCCAGGTCAGTGAGGCTGCTCGGCTGCTGCCGCTGATCAACGGCGAACGTGCCCAGCGTCGTTGACCCTAACAAGACCGTGTACGGCGCGTTCGCGACGCGGTTGGTAGCAGCCACCCAGGTGGCCGAGACCCGATAGTGGCCCGGCGTCAGGCCGCTGAAAGTCCATGTCGCCGTTTCCTGACCACTGCCTGACTGCTTGTAGTCCATTTCCCCCAGGTAGCCGGCGCCCACGTAGTTCAACCACCCCGCCGTGGCAGTGAAACCCGCGCTGCTGCTATCGTCCACCACAAGCGTCGTCGAGACCGTGCCCTGCACGGTGAACGTGAACGAGGGGTGATTGGAGTCGTTGGTGGCAAAGCTGACCGGCCCGCTGTAACTGCCCGCCGCTGACGCGGTCAGTTGAACGCTGAAGGAGGTTGACGCCCCGGGGGCCAGGGTCGTGGCGCCGAAACCCGAGGCCACGCTGAACCCGGCCGGCACGGTGATGGTGCCCAAGGTGAGGTTCGCGTTCCCGTCGTTGTACACCTGGAACGTCTGCGTCACCGGCGCGCCAGGAAGGGTCGTGCCGAAGTTGACCTGGCTCGACCCGTCGCTCAACGCCGCCTGGTTGTACATCAGCCGGGTAATTGGCCCGTTCACCGGGGCGCCAAGGTACTGGACGCGGACGGCGTCAGCGATCAGGTAAGCGCCGGCTGTGGCCAGGTCGCTCAATTTTACGGTGAGCGTGCCACTACTGGTAACCTGGTATGGCCCTCCCAGGTCCTGCCACGACACCCCCAGGTCAGTGAGGCTGCTCGGCTGCTGCCGCTGATCCACGGCGGCCGTGCCCAGCGTCGTCGACCCAAACAAGACCGTGTACGGCGCATTGGCGACACGGTTGGGATCAGTCACCCAGGTGGTCGAGACCCGGTATCTCCCGGCGGTCAGGCCGGTGAAGGCCCATTGCGCCGTTTCCTGGCCGCTGCCCGACTGCTTGTAGTGCATGTTCCCCTGGTAGCCGGCGCCCGTGTACGTCAACCACCCCGCCGTGGCGGTGAAACCCGCGCTGCTGCTGTCGTCCACTACAAGGGTGGTGGAGACCGTGCCCAGGACGGTGAACGTGAACGACGGGTGATTGGAGTCGTTGGTGGCAAAGCTAACCGACCCGCTGTAGCTGCCCGCCGCTGACGCGTTCAGGCTGACACTGAAGCTGGTGGACGCCCCGGGGGCCAGCGTCGTGGCGCCGAAGCCCGAGGCCACGCTGAACCCGGCCGGCACGGTGATGGCGCCCAAGGTGAGGTTGGCGTTGCCGTCGTTGTACACCTGGAACGTCTGCATCAGCGGCGCGCCGGGAAGCGTGCTGCCGAAGTTGACCTGGCTCGTCCCGTCGCTCAGCGCCGCCTGGTTGTACATCACCCGGGTTATAGGCCCGTTCACCGGGGCGCCAAGGTACTCGACGCGGATGGCGTCGGCGATCAGGTAAGCGCCGGCTGTGGCCAGGTCGCTCAATTTTACGGTGAGCGTGCCACTGCTGATCGCGTACGGGCCTCCCAGGTCCTGCCACGACACCCCCAGGTCGCTCAGGGTGCTCGGCTGCTGCTGCTGATTAATGGCGACCGTGCCCAGCGTCGTCGATCCATCCAGGACCGTGTACGGCGCGTTGGCGACACGGTTGGGATCAGCCACCCAGGTAGCCGAGACCCGGTATCTCCCGGCGCTCAGGCCGGTGAAGGTCCATTGCGCTGTTTCCTGGCCGCTGCCCGACTGCTTGTAGTGCATGTTCCCCTGGTAGCCAGCGCCCACGTAGTTCAACCACCCCGCCGTGGCGGTGAAACCCTGGCTGCTGCTGTCGTCCAGCACCGTCACATTGGCCATCGACGGCGCCAGCCCCTGGACCGCCAGCGGTAACCAGCCGCTCATCCAGGTGTGGGCACGCGTCGCGCCGCCGACGAAAGTGTGCTTGATGCCCGCGGCGGTCATCTGCTGGTCCAGCGTCACCATTTGCGAGGTAAATGCACCGTTGTCGCCGCTGATCCAGAGGCGGTTGGTGGTCTGGAACGGCGCGTTGTCCTGGGCCACCAGGGGCGGGATCTCGTAGTTGGCGAAGTTCTGCTGGGTGCCGTAGTTCGCCAGCATATCGCTGAAGGTATTGACGTCTGTGGTCTGCACCGGCGCGTCCCAGCAAGCAGCGGCATTGAATACATTGGGGTTTCGCAAGATCAGGTCCAGCACCCCAAAGCCCGACTTGCTGAAGCCGACCAGCCAGTTCGGCGGCGTCGTGCCGGTCGCTGCCTGCGTCTGCTTGACCCACGGAACCAGGGCCTTGACCATGAAGCTTTCCAGCTGCAGCGTCGGGTCGGTGGCGCTGTCGGCGTACCACGGATTAATGGGGAAGCTCGGCGCGATCAGCGTCGCATTGTACTGATCCTGCAGGTCCATTTGCTCCGCCGTCTGCAACCCGTCTCCGTACGTCGTCGTGTCGAGGCCGGCGAGCACCGGCAGCAGGTAGAGGAAGCGGGGGGGCTGGCCGGGCGACGGGTGAGTCGGCTGAAGGACGCGCAACGTCTGCGTCTGAGCGCCCAGATACGGCGAGACCACGGAATATGACACCACGCCGTTGGCGTCCACGGTCGGTGTGCCCACCACGGTCAGCGCCGCCGGCGTGGTTACGCCGACCACATTCGAGTAGCCGCTAAGGTTGCCAGACGTGTCTCCGGCCCGCACCCGGTAGCTGTAGGTGCTGTTGGGCGCTGCCCCGGTGTCGGTGTAAGTTGTGCCGGTGGTCGTACCAATCTGCACGAAAGTCGTGCTTCCCGGGTTCTCCCGTTCCACAAAGTAGCCGCTCACGCCCACGTTGTCCGTCGACGCCGTCCAGCTCAGATTGATCTGGAAGCCGGATTCCGCTGCGCTCAGATTGCTCGGCGCCGTCGGCGGACTCGTGTCCGTCTGTTGGACCGTCACGCTGGCGCTGCCCGTGATGGAGGCGGTCACCGTGTCCGTGGCTGTGATCGTCCGACTGCCTGCGGTAACCAGAGTGACGCCGTTCGTAAAGGTGTGCACGCCGTTGTCGCCAGCGACGAAGGTGTAGTCGGCCGGCAACACCACCCCGGCCCCGGCGTCGCTGGCCGTGAAGTGCGCCTTGCCCTGGTAGGCGGTCGCTGTGTTGTTGAACTGGTCCAGAGCCGTCAGCGTGATCGTGAAGGCCGAGCCCGCCGTGGCGCTGCCGGGAGCGGCTAGCTGGTAGTGCGTCGCCGCGGCCGGGTTGACCGTCACGCTGGCGCTGCCGGTGATGGTGGCGGTGACCGTGTCGGTGGCCGTTAGCGACTGTGCCCCTGCTGTCTTCAGCGTTGCCGTGAATGGGCCGGTGCCGTTGGTAAGGGTCGAGTTGGCCGGGAGCACGGCCTGGCCATCGCTGCTCGTGATACGCACCGTGCCGGTGTAGCCCGTCGCCGTGTTGCCGTAGGCATCCTTGGCCGTGACCGTGACGGTCGCCGCCGTACCCGCCGTCACGGGTGAGGGGAAACCCGCCACCACCAGCGTGCTCGCCGCGGCGGGATTGACGGTGATGCCCGTCTGGCTGCCGGTGATGGTGGCGGTGACCGTGTCGGTGGCCGTTAGCGACTGTGCCCCTGCTGTCTTCAGCGTTGCCGTGAATGGGCCGGTGCCGTTGGTAAGGGTCGAGTTGGCCGGGAGCACGGCCTGGCCATCGCTGCTCGTGATACGCACCGTGCCGGTGTAGCCCGTCGCCGTGTTGCCGTAGGCATCCTTGGCCGTGACCGTGACGGTCGCCGCCGTACCCGCCGTCACGGGTGAGGGGAAACCCGCCACGACCAGCGTGCTCGCCGCGGCGGGATTGACGGTAATGCCCGTCTGGCTGCCGGTGATGGTGGCGGTGACCGTGTCGGTGGCCGTTAGCGACTGTGCCCCTGCTGTCTTCAGCGTTGCCGTGAATGAGCCGGCGCCGTTGGTAAGGGTCGAGTTAGCCGGGAGCGCGGCCTGGCTATCGCTGCTCGTGAAGCGCACCGTGCCGGTATAGCCCGTGGCCGTGTTGCCATAGGGATCCTTGGCCGTCACCGCGAAATTGCCAGCCGTTCCCGCGGTGGTGGTTGCCGGGAACCCGGAGACAATCAGGCTGCTGGCAGCCGCAGCATTGACACTAATGCCTGTCTGGCTACCGGCAATGCTGGCGGTCACCGTATCGGTGGCCGTCAACGACTGCTGTCCTGCTGTCTTCAAGGTCACGCTGAATGAGCCGGTGCCGTTGGTAAGGGTCGAGTTGACTGGCAGCACAGCCTGGGCATCGCTGCTGGTCAAGTGCACGGTGCCGGCGTAGCTCGTGGCTGTGTTGCCATAGGGATCCTTGGCCGTCACCGCGACGGCGCCGGCCACGCCTGCCGTAATGGGCGAGGGGAAACCCGCCACCACCAGCGTGCTCGCCGCGGCGGGATTGACGGTGATGCCCGTCTGGCTGCCGGTGATGCTGGCGGTCCCCGTGTCCGTGGCCGTGATCGTCCGACTGCCTGCGGTGACGAGGGTCGCGCCATTGGTGAAGGTGTGCACGCCATTGTCCGTCGCCGTGAACGTGTAGTCTGCGGGCAGGACCACGCCGGCTCGGGTGTCTGTGCTCGTGAAATGCACCGTGCCCCGGTAGCCAGCGACCGTCTCGTTGCTGCCATCCAACGCGGTCACCGCAATGCTAAAGGCCGTCCCTGCGGTCGCGCTCGCCGGGGCGCTAACACTGAATTGGGTGGCTGACGCGAGGCTTTGAACCGCCCCTGGCAACCAGCCGCTGCTCCAGTTGTGGGCCCGTGTGGGGGCGCCGCCGACGAAGGTATGCAGGACCCCCGCTGCCGTCATCTGCTGATCCAGCGTCTGCATGTCAGGGGTAAAATAAACGCCGTCGCCGCTGATCCAGATGCGGTTGCGCGCCGTGAACGGGGCGTTTTGGTTGGCCACCAGCGGCGGGATGCGATAGGTATCGAAGTTCGCCTGCGTGCCGTAGTTATCCGCCATGCCCGTGTAAAGAACCGGGAGCGTGCCCGAGTAGGTGTTGACGTCGCTGAGCTGAGCGGGCGCGTCCCAGGCCGCGATGGCGCTGAAAACGTCGGGGTGCCGGAAGATCAGGCCCAACCCGCCGAAGCCGGACTTGCTGAAGCCGACCAGCCAGCGCACCGGGTTCTCACCGGGCGCCGCCATCTGGTCCACCCAGGGGACGAAATCCTTAACCATGAAGCTTTCCAGGCGGCGGCTGGTATCATTGGGGTTGTCGGCGTACCAGGGGTTGATGTTGAAGCTGGGGGCCACCAGCGTGCAATTGTATTTGTCTTGCAGATCGAGCGTGCGGGCTTCTTCCAGCCCGTCGCCGAACTGCGAGTTCTGGGTGGTCAGGCCCGGCTCAACCGGCAACAGGTAAAGGAAGCGGTGGGGCATGCCGGGAGCGGGATTGGTGGGGGCCAGGGTGCGCAAGATGACGGGCTGATTGCCCTGATAGTCGGAAACCGCGGAGTAATACTTGACGCCGTTGAGGTCCGTGGTCGGCAGACCCACAATCATCGTGGGGACACACCGCTCCTCGAGCGGCTCCACGTGCAGTCTCACAGTCCGGGAGGCCGATCCACGGCCCTTTCGCCGCCGCAGCGGGTTTGACAAGAGTTGCCGACTCATGATTGGTGACTCCTCTTTGGGAAACTAGGCCCCGGATGGGACAAGAATCGACGCCGGCGACACCGCGGAGGTCTTCACCGGACCGGACAGGGCGTTCTCGGGAAGCTTCCAGCGGAATGGGAAGAAAACCAAACCAAAACGCGCCTCGACACCCTTGCCCGTGCCGTAATAGTCTGAGGGCTCGACCTCGATCTTGGCGACGTTTTCGAGCCAGTCCTGATATTCATTCCAGGTTGCCGCAAATAGCCCCATGTAATAAGTGCCCGGCATGAGGTTCAGGAAATCCACCTCCAAATCGATGCAGCCTTTCCCCTTCCGCGCGAGGCTGATGGCCTGGTTCGTGGAATCGGTGTGGATTTCGCTCATGAGAATTCCAAGACTGGAGTAAAGCCGGAGTCCGAAATGGAGGTTAGGGATGTCCCTATAGCATTCGTAATGGAATCTGATGCGCAGCGCGCCCCCGCTGTGGATGACCCGGACCTCATCTCCGTCCTTATTGAGAAACTCCATCTTCCGGAAGCGGACGTGCCCTGTGCCCTTGCGCTCGCGAACGGCCGTGAGATCCAAGGTCTGCTTGTCCGAGGTCTCGAAGCTATTCAGGTAGGCACGGATCACCTCCCTGGTGTCGCCGTCTTGCACAACCTTCCCGTTCGCGATCCAGATCGTCCGCTGGCAGAGGTTCTCGACGGCCGCCATGTTGTGTGAGACGAAGACGACGGTCCTGCCTCCGTCGCTCAGCTCGCGCATCGCCCCCAGGCACTTCTTCTGAAAGGGGGCGTCGCCGACGGCGAGCACCTCATCGACGAAGAGCACGTCGGTGCTCAGGTGGGCGGCCACGGAGAAGCCGAGCCGCATACGCATGCCGCTGGAGTAGCGTTTGATGGGCGTGTCCAGGAACCCGCCGATGTCGGCAAACTCAACGATCTTGTCCAGCGCCGCCTCAATCTCGCGCTTCCTCATTCCCAGGATCGAGCCGTTCAGGTAAATATTCTCCCGCCCGGTAAGCTCGTCATGGAAGCCGGTGCCTACCTCGAGAAGGGAGCCGACACGGCCGTTTACATGCACGTCGCCCGAATTCGGGTAGGTAATCCGCGACAAGACTTTCAGCAGGGTGCTCTTGCCTGCGCCGTTGCGACCGATCAAGCCGATCACTTCGCCACGCTCGACCTCAAACGATATGCCGTTCAGCGCCCAGAGCACGTCCTGGCTAGACTGGGCCTTCTTCCGTCCGATGAGTGTGCGGAAGGCTCCCGTCAGGGCTTCGCGCAGCATGGTGTGCCGGGTCTCGCCGAGCTGGTAACACTTGGACACGTTCTCGACCACGATCGAATGCGGCATGATCTCTCCTGCGGACCTCGCCATCAGATCACGTCGGCGAAGGCGCGCTCCGTCTTTCGGAAGTACGCCAGTCCAATCACAAACACGACCACGGCCGTCGTCAGCGAAACTCCCGTCAGCAACGGGTCGGGCAGCCGTCCCGAAAACAGGCAAGCCCGGAAACCTTCGATAACGCCCGCCAGTGGGTTGACAGCCATCACGGTCTGCAAACGCTCAGGCAGCATCGTCGTCGGGTAAATCACCGGAGTTACAAAAAGCCACATCTGAATCAGAAAAGGCGCCGCATACTTGATGTCGCGGTAGCGCACGCTCAGAGAGGCCAGAAACAGGCTCGCCCCCAGCGTGAAGAGCACCAGTCCCACGAGAAACACCGGGGCGAGCAACAGCGGCCAGCCGGGATATATTCGGTAATACAGCATGAGGATGACCAGGAAGCCAACGCCGATGACAAAATCGAGCAGGCCGCTGAGGGCCACGGAGGCGGGCAGAGTGAGCCGGGGGAAATACACCTTGGTGATGAGGTTGGAATTGGCCACCAGGCTCTGCCCGCCCTGGCCCAGGACAGCGGCAAAGTACGTCCAGAACAAGAGCGCGCTGTAGGAGAACAAGGGGTAAGGAACGCCGTCGCTCGGGATTCGGGCGAGCCTGCCGAAGAAGAGCGTGAAAAGGACCATGGTGAGAAGCGGCTGGAGAACCGCCCAGGCGGCGCCGAGCGCCGCTTGCTTGTAGCGCACTTTCACATCGCGCCAGGCGAAAAAGTACGCTAGCTCGCGATAGCGCCACAATTCTGAAAGCCATTTCGCATTCATAGGGGTGCTGCGTACCGGACCGGGGACACAAAACTCACTGGACTGCGAGAGCTGCCTGCTGCGGAGTAGCAGTTTCAGGCAGGGCACAGGATTCGGAATGGGCGTATTCAATGTCGAACAGGCCGGGAAGCCGCAGAAGTCGGCCGGCGAAGGTAAATGGAATACCCAGCAAGTAGCACGGCATCCACAGAAGAATTTCCAGATCCAGTAGGAGGCTGAGGTTGCGCACATAGTAGAGATCGACTGCAAGCTTTCGGCGCACGCTGTCTAAATCCGTGTCCGGCGGCAACTGGATCTGAGCCAGGCCGGTTACTCCGGGACGCACTTCGAGCCGATGACGATAGCCTGGAATGCTACGTGCCAGCGTGGGAATCAACTCGGGACGTTCCGGTCGAGGACCGACCAGGCTCATCTCACCGCACAGCACGTTCCACAATTGCGGCAGTTCGTCGATATGGCTGCGGCGCAGAAAGCGGCCGACTGGAGTGATGCGGGAATCGTTACCAGTTGACCAGCACGGGCCGGAAAGGCGTTCGCAATTGTGATACATGGTGCGAAGCTTGCGTATGGCGAACGGCTTGCCGCCGAGCCCAAGGCGCACTTGCGAGTAGAACGCCGGCCCTCGCGACGTCAGCTTGACAAGCAGCGCGGCTACGATGATAAAGGGCGCCGCCAGAACTAACAAAAAAAGTGCGCACAGAACATCCATCCATGGCTTGACCCACCCATACCAATCTCTCTCGGTCAATCCGCTCAAGTCGTTTGCGGATACAACATCGATCGCTCCTAAGCCGCAAGCGGCGCCGCTTGTGACGGGGCTATCGTACCGTCCCGCACCAGGTTCAAGAAACATGCTCATACCCCTTAAGAAGCCAGGCACCTTCACAGAATCCTTGGCAGTAAGCAGTTGTTCACGCTGCGGCCGTAAAGGAAGAATCTGACTGCATCCGTCCGAGCCCAGCGCTCCGTGACATTGAGTTATGCATGATTACCTAACACCGATAAGTTGAAGCCTCCCAGGCGGCTGCTCCGCGGGCGTCCGCATGTCTTGCTCTTCAAGGCGTTCAAGAAGCGCGTCTAGCTCGCGCGTCAAGTTGCCTGCCTCCTCCCGTGCCTGCTGGACAACGGGATCGCGGGCGGCTGGAACATGGGCTTCGGTGTAGTCATCGATAATGCGTGCTCCTCGTTCGTCGTCCCGGCCCCGGGCATCGGCGACCTTGCATGCGATGTTTTCCAGCATGGCGGGCAACTGCCGCAATGCCTCGGCCACATGGCACAGCCCAAGCTCTTCGTGAAGAATGAGACGGGCGTGTTCCCACGAAAGGTCGTCGCTGGGCGTTGTCAATAAGCGGCGGGCGGCCTGGTCAGAACACTCACTGAGTAGCGCCGCCACCTCGCTCTTCAACCGCCTCAGGGCGTAGTAGCGAATGAAGTAGCGGTAAGCTTCGATGGCGGAGACACGATGGCTTTCCAGCAGGAGATTCTTGCCAAGACCATCGATGTCGCGGTCGGTGTAGAACTCTTTTCTGTGACGCACGCCGGCCAGACGCCGGCAGGCACTCTGCATGAGATCCACGATTTCCGGACGAAAGACGCGGAAATCGAAGGCAGCGCGGCGGGCGTTGTTGCGCTCCTTGAACTTGCGTTCGTTGCGCTTGAGGGCGTACAAGTTATCCGTTAACAGCCAGGCAGGAATAATTTCGTTGTAGGCCGGCGATACATTGGCATAACCGGCCGTCGGCGACTTTACGAGAGAAAACGGGAACTGGATTTTCTGCGGCAAAGTTGTGACACCGCTCGCTACCACGAGATAGGGCGCCTGGCTAAAGTTGGCGGGGAACTTGATATTCACGCCTAGACCAAGAAAGGCGCCTTCACCCGGCCAGAATTCCTGATCTGGCATCTTGACTGTATGATTGGCCCCCACGTTGGCGCCGTAGCTGATATTGCCGCGGCCCTCTGGCCAGAGCGTGGCAATCAAAAGCGCCTGATGATGCAGGTTGACAAAGGGGCCGACCAGGCTGGCGCTTACTTCCCCACCGGCCAGGCATGAGTTCGGTCCAAGCATGCTGTTGCTTAACTTGCCGTGCCGCTCGACGTGAGCGTGCTCGGCCACAACCGAACCCTCGACAATGGCCATGGTGGTCACGCGGCTCCCCCACTGCAAAATGGAGCCTGAGACGGCCGCCCCCGAATCCACGAGCGTCGGCTCCTCAAAGCCGCTTAGAATCGTGCTGTCGCTGACGCACGTGGCGCCGTCGAGGTCCGCACACGGTCCGATGAATGTATTGCGAATCTTGGGCACAGCACGCACCTTGGCGGCGGTGCCGATGATGCCGCGAGACCAGTGGACCCTGGCGACGTATTCCTCGATCGCCTGCCGGTAGCGCTGCAAGAATCCCGCTTGCGCACGCGACCGCGCCACCGCGGCTGCACTTTCCACATCGATTTCCGCATACACAGGGACTTCGCGGCCGCCGGATTCAATGCCCAGGGGAATCTGTCCGCCATTCCCGAACCCAGTTCCGCCCTCGCAGGTGATGCTGCCGCAGTCGAGCAGGATGGCGCCGGGGCAAACGATGTAACCGGCCAGGATTTTGACATCGCGGACGAGTGCGTCGTGGCCGATCACACAGTTGGCTAGCGTGCTTCGGTAAATTCCGGCCGGAAGCTGCAGCCCTTCGGTCAGGGACACCTGGCGCGCGAAGCGACCGAGAATCACGTCCCCGTGAAAACTGGAATGCTCGATCCAGCGCCAATCAAAGCCCTCGACGACAAGGACCCGAGACCAGTCGGCTGAAGAGTTACCTTGTTTCTCCAGCTGAGCGATCTCGTCTCGGAATAGAGGACGGACGGGTATGCCGCCAAGGGCAAGAGTTTGGCCACGGTCGCGGCGCGCGGACGCCACCGTCTGGACGAATTCGGACTGGGCGATCGCCCTGTGCAGCTTGTTGATTACGCTATCGGCTGCGGAGGCGTGGTTCCATTCAGTGCACAAGGTTCGGCTCCTCCGTTGACTTGGGTCGGGCAACCCACATTCATTCCACGGTCACGCTCTTGGCGAGGTTGCGCGGCTTATCGACATCGCAGCCGCGCAACAACGCCGTGTGATACGCCAGCAATTGCAGCGGCACGACGGCGACGAGCGGTTGCAGATAATCAGGGACGTGCGGGACGTAAATTACTTCATCGGCACGTTCGGCAACCTCCGTATCGCCCTCGCAGGCAATCGCGATCACCGGGCCGCCGCGCGCCTTGACTTCTTCGAGATTGCTCATCACCTTGTGGTAGACGGCGCCGCGCGGGATGAGGAAGATAGACGGCGTCTTTCGGTCCACGAGCGCGATCGGGCCGTGCTTCATTTCCGCGGCGGCATAGCCTTCCGCGTGGATGTAGCTGATCTCTTTCAGTTTCAGAGCGCCTTCCAGCGCCACGGGGTACAAATATTGCCGCCCCAGGTACAAGCAGTTCGTCGCCCAGGCATAACGTTCGGCAATGCGGCGGGCTTCCTCATCGCAGGCAAGGGTGCGGCGAATAAGATCGGGCATGGCACGAACCTCATCCAGCATGCGTGCCCCTTGAATGCTGGAAAGATGCCGCATGCGGCCCAGGTAGAGCGCTAACAGCGTCAGTACGGCCACCTGCGAGGTAAACGCTTTGGTGCTGGCGACACCGATTTCCGGTCCGGCATGCAAGTACACGCCGCCGTCACATTCGCGGGCAATCGTGCTGCCCACGACGTTGCACAGGGCCAGCGTCGGGTGCCCCTTGCGCTTCGATTCACGCAACGCAGCCAACGTGTCTGCGGTTTCGCCGGATTGCGTAAGAGTCAGCACGATGGTGTTGCGGTCGATGGGTGGATTGCGATAGCGAAACTCGCTCGCACACTCGACTTCCACGGGGATGCGGGCGAATTCCTCAAACAGGTACTCGCCCACCAGGGCCGCATGGTAGCTGGTGCCGCAGGCGGTGAAGATGAAGCGCTCGGCCCGGCGCAGCTGCTGGCTGTCGAGATTCAAGCCACCGAAGCGGGCGCTGCTGTCCTCCTCCGACAGCCGACCACGCATGGCGTTTTCCAGCGCCTCGGGCTGCTCGTAAATCTCCTTGAGCATGTAGTGCTCGAAGTCGCCCTTGTCGGTGTAGGCCGTGTCAGCGTCGATTTGCTGGATGCGTGCCTCCACGCGTGTGCGCTCGCCGTCGAAGATATGCCACGAATCGCGGGTCAGGACACACATCTGGCGGTCCTGGAGATAGACGACACGCTCGGTGTTGCCGGCCAGGGCCATGGCGTCGCTGGCCAGAAAGTGTTCGCCGGCACCGATGCCGAGCACCAGGGGGCTTCCCTGACGCGCGCCGATGAGTACATCCGGATCGCGGGGGCTGACGACCGCGAGACCATAAGTGCCTTTGAGCTTCGCGAGGGCCTTGCGCACCGCCTCGACCAGATCGCCGTCAAGGTAATGAGCAATGAGCTGGGCGATGACCTCGGTGTCCGTGTCGCTGCGGAAGACAACTCCCTCATCTTGCAATTCGCGTTTCAGAACGGCGTAGTTCTCGATGACCCCATTGTGCACCACAGCTACAAGATTATCGCCGCCAACGTGCGGATGAGCGTTGCGGTCGCTGGCGCCTCCGTGCGTGGCCCAGCGCGTGTGACTGATACCGTGGCAGCCAGGGCCCGGCCGCTCGCGCAGGTATTTGGCCAGCTCGGCGATGCGTCCGGCTTTCTTACGGACGTGCAATTGCGCACCGGTCAAGGTGGCGATGCCGGCGCTGTCATAGCCGCGATACTCCAGGCGGCGCAAGCCCTCAACCAGGATCGGTTCCGCTTCGCGGGGGCCGACATAGCCGACGATGCCACACATTGCGTTCTCCTTCAACCAGGCTGAGGCGAACCATGACCGCGCAAAAATAAAACCCGCCAGGAGACATGGTCGTTTCCTAGCGGGCTCTTCTTGATACCTGCGATAAGGATCGCCGGCTCTTCAGATGCCTGTGCCGTAGCGGCGCGCTGCCCGTCGCTCAGCGAGACTCTCGTTGAGTCCCGTGGCCTAGCGATGCTTGCGCCTGACGCATTCTTCAATCTGCTCGATCATGCCGTCATGCACGATAAACTTCACGAGCACTTCGCCATGGACGCCGCGCACCAGCATTTTGCGCAGCAGTGTCTCGACAACGCTGTGAAGCTTCATGAGCTTCTGGTCATTTGCCTGACTCGCTTTGAATCCTCGCCACGGGCTGGCGGGGGGACTGCCCAGTTGCATAGGTTCCCCCGGCAAGGAAAGATCCAGCATTTTGCATCTCCACATAAAAAAGAAAGCCCGTCAGGAGACTTCATGGTTCCCTAACGGGCTCCTCTTGATACCCGCGATGATCATATCGCGGGCTCTTCGGATGCCTATCCAATATGTTTTGGGCTGCCGGCCGTTGCCGCGGGCCAATCCTCTGTGTGGCCGACTAGCGATGCTTGCGCCAGATCCGTTCTTCAATGAACTGAATCACGCCGTCCTGCACGCTGAACTTTACTGCCGCTTCGCCGTGGAAGCCGCGAACCAGCAGTTTAAGCACAAGCGTTTCTATGAGGTTATGAAGCGCGAGCACCTGCCGGTGATTTGCCTGGCCGAATTCGCTCTCTGCCTTTCGCTTGGGAACCGGATGGCGCTGGGTTAGAACTTGCATTGGTCACATATCCTTAATGGTTTCGGCGCGCACTCCGTGCTGGTGGGTTACCTCCGTGGCGCCGGGAGCATCCGCTCTGGCTCTTGACGATCAAGCTCGTTTCCTGGAGCCCAGCGAGCTAACCACGGCAACTTTCGCTAACTTGTTGCCCACCCGCTGTCTTCCATCTCATGGCCATTATCTTTTCCCACGTCCCGTCCGCCTGCCAACGCGAGTAATAAAACTCGGCCGTGCTCCACGGCGGGGATGCCCGCAAGGGCGATCGCGAACGCATGAGAAAGAAAATACCATTCACCACCAGCCGCAGGTCGTGATCGACTGCCATGTCGCGGGCGCCGCATACTAACGGCTCGATCAAAGACCATTCAGTATCCGTCAAGTCGCCATAACAGCACGGGTCGGTCATGGCTGGTTCCCTGTTCCAGGCGGAGGCCAGACCGAACAAGCTCGGCGCTGTCGCTCCCTGAAAATCAACCATCATCGCGCCGACGTTTTTTGGGTGGGCCCAACTAAGGCGGGCTCAGTTTTATTTGACTGTTGCTTACGCGACTATTATGCCAAAGGGAGGCCGGGACAAGCAGCGAGCAATGACGTTTGACGTAAGCCTGTCATCTGGACTAGCTTGTATTGCGAAAATAAGACGCGTGCCTTGTTACTGGTCAGACCATGCCGGAGAGGCAAAGGAGGTGCAAATGGTCCGGTGCTTACCGGGGGGGTTACTTTATTACCAGACCGGGGCGTTCAATGGTAATCGCCAGAGAGCGAAGCTTGATGCGCAAGCTCAAGCGGCTGATACCCAGAATTTTCGCCGCGCGCGCCTGGTTCCCCCCGGTGCAAAGAAGTACGTACGTGAGCAGATTCCGCTCGATCAGGGCGACCGACTCGGAGTAGAGATTTTGGGAGCCGGCACTGATGCGCTCCTTGAAGAAATCTTCCAGGCTGGCTAATTGCGTCGCGGCACTCGGTGTTTCCGTTGGCCGAGCCGCGCGCACGCAAGCAGGGAGGAAATCCGGAAAGAGAATCGGGCCAGCGGCGTGAAGAAGAGCCTGACGCAAGATGTTTTGCAATTCCCGAACGTTGCCGGGCCAGGTGTAACGCTGCAGACAGGCCATCGCCTCCGGGGCGACCTGACGTACGGCCCGCCCCAGTTCGAGATTATAGCGCCGGAGGAAGTAGTCGACCAGCAGAGGCAAATCATCGGCGCGTTCGCGCAACGGCGGCAAACTAATGGTGAAACTGCTCAGGCGGTAGTAAAGGTCCTGACGAAACTCGCCCTTGGCAACCAACTGTTCCAGGTTGCAGTTGGTGGCGGCAATCAAGCGCACGTTGGTCTGGATGGTCTCGTTGCCGCCGACGCGCTCGAAGCGCTGCTCTTGCAGCAAACGCAGCATTTTCGTCTGCGTGAGAGGCGCCATATCGCCAATTTCGTCGAGGAACAGCGTCCCGCCCGTACATTGCTCGAACTTGCCAATCCGCCGACGGTCCGCACCGGTAAACGCGCCCTTTTCGTGGCCGAAGAGCTCGCTTTCCAGGAGCGTTTCCGGGATCGCCGAACAGTTCATGGCCAGGAAAGGACCAGTCGAACGGCGGCTGTGATGGTGGATTGCTCGGGCCACCAGCTCTTTTCCCGTCCCGCTTTCGCCGAGAATCAGCACCGTTATGTCCTTCAGGGCCACCCGGCCGACCGCTTTGTAAACCTCTTGCATTACGGAGGAACGTCCAACCAGGGCGTAGGAGGGTTCCGGCACCATTTCCTCGTCCGCTGTCGCTGAGACGCGCATGAGCCGACTCATTGAGGCGGCGCGCCGGACCAGCTCTTCCAGTTTCCCTAATTCGATGGGCTTGACAAGATAGTCATACGCCCCCAGCTTCATGGCTTCGATGGCTGTTTCCGTTGTGCCTTCGCCCGTAATGAAGATGACCGGGATCCGCGTATCGCATACCTGGATGTGCTGAAAAGTCTCAAACCCCGATTGATCCGGAAGGCTGACGTCCAGAAGCACCACATCGGGCCGCTGCTGTGCAAGATACCCCAGCCCTTCAGCGGCCGAAGGAGCTGTCAGCACGCTGAAACCGTTTTCTCGAAAGACTTCGCCGAAGGTGGTGAGAATCGAGCGGTTATCATCAATGATCAACAACGTAGGCATAATCGGTCCTTCGGCCGCATCCTCGTCCTCTCAGAGGGCCGTCACTTCGGTGTCCGAAGCGGAGTTCCGCTGAGCGCGAGCTATTGCCCGTTTCCCGTCCCAAGACATTGCCTACTTGTCTGTTATCCGTCTGCGGAGAGAAAATCGATCTTATGCCAGCTGGCTGGTTCCCGAAATTTTGGACTTCCAGGCGAGAGGGATTTCTAAGCATTATGCATGCCAAACAAATGTACAGACCAAGAAAGAACGGTTATCTCTGCTCGAATCAGGCGAGTGTGGTGCGCAAAGGTCTTCTCAGTGCAGAGTTGACTCGACGGTTGATGACGGCTCGCCCAAATCGTGAAATCCGCAGGCTGTTTTTGCTCAGAGGTTGCTCGCAAGTCCCCATGACTTGCTCGGCAAGTCTTATGAAAATGCCGATTTTTGGCGGCAAGGAAATGACTTGCCTATCGAAAGGAATTAGGTTTCTCACAGCAATCCAGGCAATGGCAATGATCGATGTAAACTAATGGAAACATAAGAGGTCTCGACCGTTGGTCTTGATTAACAGGCTTGATCGTAAATTCCTCGGGAGATGTCTGCGTTGCTGGCCAGATCGCAACGTCGCTATTCCAATTCTCACAAAGACTTGCGCGCCAGGCTAACTAAACAGCTTCTCCTGTGGCTCCCTCAAACGCAATCTGACGTTGCCTCTCGGCATCTAACTTGCAGACCTACGTTTGTCTTTCTCCGCTTGTTACAAGCCCTCGCAAAACACGACTCGCTGGGCAGCGAAGTGGAGATTCGGCAAGGAAAGCTTCTACCTTGGTTGTAGACAAGACGCGAAACGAAGCGCGCTGGCCCCGAGTCTTTGGACGCTTTTGATCCATTCACCAATTGCCTTTTCGGGAGCGCCCCGCATGCAAGAAGGCGAGCGCGCACAGAGCCAAGCCAATTTGAAGAAGCTTGCCGAATTACACGGCCTTCTTGATTCGCTGATGCGCCAAGTACTTGTCCGCGGCTTTCACGGCGAAGTAACCGTAAAGCTGTCCTTGCATGACGGCACGATTCAGCTAATCGAAGAAAGTATCGAGCGCAAGCATCGTTAGGGCGCACGGCTGCGCCGGCGCCGGCTGGATCACCGGCATGTACCAGAACCTGCTGGGCCGCACGCCTTCGTCCAGCCGAGATCAACACCTGGCTGCATGCTCTGGCCAATGGCGAATCGACCACCGCCATCGCCTATGGCTTCGCCGCCAGTCCCGAGCGCGAAGGCCAGATTGTCAGCGCCGATTATCAGCAGTATCTGGGCCGGACGCCCACCGCCGCCAAGGTGTCGAGCTGGGTCACGGTTTTTGAAAACGGTTCAGACACCAACGAGAATGTGGTGGGCGGCTTCGCCGGCTCCACGGAGTACTTCCATAATCATTTCCGCAATGCAGCCGATTGGTTTACCGCGGCATACCAGGCCATCCTCGGTCTGCCGGCAAGCCAGGCGGGCGCAGCCCCGAGCTTCTTGCCTGCCGTGGCCAACACGCTCACGCACAGTGCGGAGTACTACACCGGCATTGTGACCGCGGCCTACCAGCGTTACCTGGGCCGCACCCCGGACAGCGCTGGGCTGGCGAGCTGGGTGGGACAAATGCAGCAGGGGCTGAGCGATGAACACCTGGAGGCGGCCTTCATCGGCTCCACTGAGTTCATCCAGAATCACGGCGGCCTGGGCGCCGGCTGGATCACGGCCATGTACCAGGGCCTGCTGGGTCGAACGCCTTCGCGAGCCGAGATCAACCAGTGGCTACAGGCCCTGGCGAACGGCCTTTCGACCACCACCATCGCCTATGAATTCGCGGCCAGTGCGGAGCGCGAAGGTCAACGCGTGACTTCAGATTATCAGCAATATCTGGGCCGCACTCCCACGGCCACCGAGGTCGCTGGCTGGGTGAACGACTTCGAGAGCGGCGCCGTGACCAATGAGAACGTGGTGGCCGGCTTCGTCGGCTCCGTCGAGTATTTCCAGAAGTACAACGGCGATGCGCAGCATTGGTGGAACCAGGCGGTGCAGGCGCTGTTTGGCGCTGCCGGTTTCTGATTGAAGGCCTCGTTCACGGTTACGCACGACTAGCCAAAACGCAAAAAAGTTGCTTGTGTCGGCAGATGTGCCGGCCCATAATAACAGGAGGCGATCTGGAACCTCTTGGCACTGAGGAGGTGGCGAATGATGCGGCACATCACGGGCACGGCGGCGCTGCTGTTTCTGGCAACGCCCATGCTGGCGGGCGAAATGGACGAAGAGTTTGCCGGTAAGACATCGCGAAGTCCAGCGGTGGCGGAGAAGACTGCTGCCACCTCGGTCGCGCCGGCAGCAGCGACGCTGCCAGCGACTAGGAATCTGCTAGCCAAGGCAACCGTTGCCAAGGGATCCGAACTGGATGCCGAGTCGCAAATCCAGGCGGCCCGCGGCGGTGGCGGTGGTGGTGGACGCGGGGGCGGCGGTGGCGGTGGACGCGGGTTTAGTGGTGGAGGAGCGCGCGGCTTCAGCGGCGGTGCTCGTGGCTTCAGCGGTGGCGGCAGGGGCGGCTTTAGCGCCGCGCGCACGAGCGGCTTTAATGGCGGCCGCGCGGGCGGGTTCAACGGCGCGCGCTTTAACGGCGCCGGCGCGCGCGGCTTCAGCGGCGCGAATTTCGGGCGTGGCTTTAATGGCAATTTTGGACGCGGCTTTAATAACGGCTTTGGACGCGGCTTCGGACGCGGTTTTGACGGCAGGTTTGGAGGCGGCTTTGGCCGAGGCTTTGGGCGTGGCTGGTGGGGCAACGGTTGGGGTTGGGGCTGGGGTTGGGGCGGTTGGGGGGGGCCCTGGTGGTGGGGAGGCTGGCCGAGCTATGGCTACTACGATGGCTCCTATGCCCTGAATAACTACGGCTATGATTACCCGTCCTGGGGTTACTCGATCTATGATTATCCGTCTTACGATTACCTGCCGTATGATGACGGCAACTGGTAGGCGTAATGAAGAGAATGAACTGTGCTAGCCTGGTCGTCCTTTGGGCTTGCTGCCTGCCGGTGTGCGCGCAGTCCGAGAAGCGGTCGAGCGAACTATTGCCGCCCCCGAGGCCGCTTCACGTCGAGCCGGCGGGCGCTCATCTGGCCAATGCGGACGACGTGCGGCAGAAGCTGGGTCTCGTGCCCGAATACGAAAACGTGCCGGGCATCGAAGCCATCAAGATTGCCGTGCTGGATTACGGCTTCGACGGCCTGGGCGGCACGCGGCAGTACTTGCCGGCCAACACCGTGGTCGTCGAACACTACGATCCGGAATTCATCCGTCGTTTCAAATTGGGCGATCCGGATTATCGCAAATCGTTTTCACCGCTGAACAATCACGGCCGGACGCTGGCGCAGATTGTTTGGGCCGTGACCGGCTTCCATGCCAATGGTCCCCGCTTCTACCTGCTCAACGCCAACGGCCCCACGCTGCTGCGCCGCGCGGTGCGCTACGCGATCGAGGCCAAGGTGGACATCATCCTTTTCAGCGGCACGTTTGAGGGAGGCGGCAACGGCGACGGCCGCGGTCCCGTCAATCGCATCGTCGCCGAGGCGCTGGCCGCCGACATCCTGTGGATCAACGCCGCCGGCAACTTCGGCGGTCGCGTCTTTAACGGCCCCGTGGAAGTGCTTCCAGACGGCTTTCTGAAACTCGGCAGCGACCCGGAGGCGAGCGCCCTGCGCTTCCGCAACCTGCTCGACGAGAACACCATCGCCATCACGCTCACCTGGAACGACTACCGCGAGCGGGAAGACGCGGGCACGGACAAGGACCTGGACCTTTATGTCGAGGATTGGCAAGGCAAGCGCGTGGCAGCGAGCGAGAAAAGCCAGGTCCCGGCCGGCAAGACCCCTGGTCCGGAAGAAACCCGCAATCCGCGCGAACGGATCGTCCTCACCGACCTGCCGGCGTCTGCCGATCAGGATTATCGCATCCGCATTCGCGTGAAGAAGGGGAAATTCAGCAGCGCCGACCAGATTCGCGTGCTGCTGTCGCCGCGCCGAGAAGCGTACTTTGATCCGCAAACCAATACCTCGACGCCTGCTGTCCGCTTTATTGATGCGAGCGGCAAGGGGGAGATCTTTCCGCCCGCCGACAATCCGTTGGTGCTGACCGTGGGCGAGATCAGCCCGACCTGTGCACGCGGCCCGACCGCCGATCACCGCGTCAAGCCGGATGTGATCCTGCCGGATTCGCGGGCACTGTTCACTAATGGCGAGATGACCCTGGGCACGTCCAACTCGGCGGCGTATTTCGCAGGCGTGGTGGCACTCTTGAAAGCGGCCGAGCCCGGACTGCGCACCCGCCACTTGCTGTGGTTTGCCCATTATGGCAAGGCCCGGCAGGTCGCTCTGGGCCAGGACGGAATGCCTCTGCCCACTCGTCGTTCTCCGGGCGGCGAGCGCTTGCCGCAGATCAATAACGGCCTGATGCCGATGCGCCGCATGCCGATGCCCACTCGCTATGCCGGACCAGGCCGCGAGCGACAAATCGTATTGCCGCAGCGTCCTGTTCTGTCCTCAAACTTCACTGCCGCCGCGGCAGCCCCCCCGGGCCGTCAACTCCGCGTCTGGCAGACTCCTACGCAGCAAGAACTCAGGGAAGAAGTTCAAAAGGACCGCTGAGTTGCTCGTTTTTCATTCCTTTCTCACAGACGTTCACTCCTTTGGGGTTATTGGGAAATTTCTTGGCCGACCCGTCTACGCGCCGAGATAGTCAAGAAAACGTTTGAGTCTGACAGAGGTAAGGAGCCGTGCCCCCGGTAGGCTTCAAATGGGCATCTTCATCTTCCAGCCAACAAACGGAGCACGCATGCCCTTTGAAACGCAGGCCCCTCAAGGTTTGGCAATCGATCCATCGCGGAGACGCAAGTTCCCCCAGCGCATGTCAAAGCTGGGCTCATCGCTAATGGGAAATTTCGCCGCCAGTTTCTCATCCAGATCAATCCCCAGACCGGGCTTGTCGCTGGCATGGTAATAGCCGTCCTTAAGCACCGGGCAGCCGGGAAACACATCTTGCTCCGCCTGCGTGAACTGGCGGGCTTCCTGGATGCCGAAGTTCGGACAGGCCAGGTCGAGATGGACGTTGGCGGCATGCCCCACCGGCGAGACATCGCCCGGACCATGCCAGGCCGTGCGCACTCCGAAGAACTCACACAGGGCGGCCACCTTGCGCGACATGGTCAGCCCGCCCACCTGCGACAGGTGAAGGCGAATGAAATCGATCAGCCGGCCGCTCACCAGCGGCAGCCATTCGTTGGGATTGTTGAACAGCTCTCCCATGGCCAGCGGCGTGCTCGTCTGCTGCCGCAGGTGAGTGAAGTAGCCGATGTCCTCGGGACTGAGCGGATCTTCCAGGAAAAACAGCCGATAACTTTCGAGGTCCCTGGCAAGCTGGATGGCCAGGATCGGCGGCACACGCTCATGGACATCGTGCAGCAGCTCGACCTCGTCCCCCACATGTTTGCGCAGATACTCGAACAGCTTCGGTACCAGCCGCACATACGGCTTGGGATCCCAGAGCTGCGCGCGGTTATTCGGCTCCTGGCGGATCTCTTCGGGCCTGCCCTTCATGCCGTAGGTCGCAAGCCTCGGCACCGCCACCTGAACCCGAATGGTGCGGAAGCCGCGCTCCATGTATTGCCGCACGGACTGTTCCACTTCCTGGACGGTATCGCCGCGCGCGTGGACATACGTTTCGACGGCATGGCGGCATTTACCGCCCAGAAGCTGGTAGACCGGAAGTCCGGCGCGCTTGCCGAGGATATCCCACAAGGCCATGTCCACGCCGCTCAGCGCGTTCCCCAGCACCGGACCATTGCGCCAGTACGAGCTGACAAAGGCGGACTGCCAGATGTCTTCGATACGCAGCGGATCCTTGCCGATCAGGAACGGTCTGAGGTACTGGGTGACGGCCGTTTCGACGACCCGAGCGCGCTGCGTGAAGGTGGCACAGCCAAGCCCGTAAAGTCCGGGCTCGTTGGTAAGCACCTTGACCACTACCAGACGAATGCCGGCCGGCGCGGTGAGGATGGTCTTGATGTCGGTGATCTTGAGGGGCGAAGGCGTACCGGAATTGGCTGCCGCAGCGGCAAGCGGTTCCGCGCAACCCAGGCGCTGGGCCGCCAGGCAAGGCAGGCCAACCGCGCCGGCGCCTAGACCGATCCATTTGAGCAACTGACGTCTGTCCATGGCTCATCTCCTGAAGTCAGAGTAAGGCAGGGATCACGTGGCCAGGCTGCCATGTTACTTTGAAACTGCGAACTGCGTCCAAGGAAAAAGACGGCTCAGGGAAGAGGGTTTCAATCGGTTAGATATTGTAATAACAGAACACGGAGACAACCGTAATTCTGACCGGCGGTGCGACAGCGATGAAGTTGCTTCTTGGAAGCGGAGGCTTGCGCACGGCTGAACGGGTCCAGTTTTTCTTTCGCCGGGGTCAAGAGGCAATCGACGTGGAGCCAGGAAGCTCCCTTGACGCTTTTTTTCACGAATCGCGCAAGTAATGCAGGGCCAGACCGCGCAGGCGCTCCCGATCCGCGGCAGCCAATTCGCCCCAGGGCCGAATCACGCCGCGACAGCGCGTGCAACCGCACCGGCAGGCCATGCTCCAGCCCGGCTCGGAAATCGATGTGGAGTAGTCCCAGGCGATCTCCTCGCCGGACTCGATGTCGCGCAAGGCGTAAAGTACGGGCTCACCATGCAGAAACCCGGCGTTGGGCGCGCAGGAGTGGTTCACGCAGTCGTCGAGCAGCGAGCCGTCGGAGCAGAGCCAAAGTTCGGGGCCGATCTGCATCGCGACCAAGTCGTCGGCAAGAGCCTCGGTCGCCAGTACGCGACCCTGCAACGCGAGGATCTTCTCATCCCGGCTGATGCGCTGGCGCGTGAAGACGCCGCGCCCCTTGTGTGGCGTCGGCCGTATCTCAAGTTCGGGGTCGTGCATGGCTTCTCATTCTACCTTAAGAATCACCGTGGCCAATCGTGAACACACTAACCCGAAGCGCTAGCGAGGCCCTCGCTTGCTTTTCGGTTTAGACTCTTGGGACCAAAAAATTCGGAAATTCGTTTAGTGCTGAGGTGGTTCCTGTTTTTCGTAACTTTCGTGGCTTGATTGATGCCGCAGCTCGGCTGGAATGGCGTCGGTCCAGGTGGCGATCTCTTCGTCGCTGAGCGTGCCCGTGGGTGAGCGGCGGGCGTCTTCGTAGCCCCATTCCTCGATGTCGACCAGGTACTGGGCGCGGGACAGGAGCGTTCCCCGGCACAGGCGCGCGGTCGGTCGATCGTCGCCTTTCTCCTCTGCCCATTTGTGGAGCAAGCCGTTCACTATCTCGGCGGGCACCGGCCGTGGTTCGCCTGGATAGATGTAATCGTAAAAAATGAGATGGCTGAGCAGCACCTGCCAGTGCCTCGCGAAGTAACGAAGCAGGCGTTTCCAGTCAAGCGCATTCGCCTTGGCCCGGAGCAAGTGAGCAATGTCCGCGCCGTCATAGCGCTCGCGCTCCATGATGAAGGCCTTGGACCAGATCATCTCCTCCGGCGCACAGAGTTGCACGGTCCGGCCCAGCACTTCCGCCCGGACGCCATGCTCGAACCAGCGATCGGTGACTTCCGCCAGCCCGTTGCCGGAGCTGAAAATGATGTCAATGAAATCATCGCCGGCGAACACTTTGCCCAGCCAGTGCTCGAACGTGGTTTCCGCGCGGTAACCTGCCTGCGTGCATGCCTCCAGCGTGCGCGGGTAGTCCCTGGGCCGAAGGAAAATGTCCAGGTCTTTCGTCTGGCGATGGATCGAGGTATGGCAGGCGAAGGCGTAACCGCCGCCAACCAAAATGGGAATGCCCGCATGCTGGAGAAGATCCAGCACATTGCTGTAGAAAGCCTGCGTTTCCTCGGTCAGTTTACTGGGCAACGCATTGGCTGCTTGCATGATGAGTGTCTCGTTCCCGCGAAGCAGACACGAAATGAGCAAATGATGTGCCGCGGTGGTATGGTTTTTGCTCGCACCCATCAGCATGGCCACATCAAAGACGGAAATGCGCCTGGCTGTGGTTGCCGACCTCCATTGCAGCAAGGCCTCGCAGGGCAGCTGGCATGCGCTGTTCCAGCAGATCGGCGAGGCGGCCGACGTGCTCGCTCTGTGCGGCGACCTCACGAACTTCGGCCTTCCGGAAGAGGCCCAGGTCCTGGTGAAAGAGCTGAGCGTCCTGAAGATTCCCATTATCGCCGTGCTCGGTAATCACGACTACGAATCCGGCCAGCAGGTTGAGATTCACCAGATCCTCAGTGCGGCCGGGATTCAACTCCTGGACGGCGAGGCCCACGAAATCCAGGGCGTCGGCTTTGCCGGGGCCAAGGGATTTGGCGGCGGCTTCGGGCAGCGCGTGCTGGCGCCCTGGGGCGAAGAGACCGTCAAGCGCTTCGTGCGCGAGGCGCTCGATGAAACGCTGAAGCTCGAGTCCGCGTTGGCCCGGTTGCGGACCGATAAACGCATCGTCTTGCTGCACTACGCGCCGATCCAGGAGACCGTGGAGGGAGAGCCGCTCGAAATCTATCCTTTCCTGGGTTGCAGCCGGTTGGAAGAGCCTTTGAACCGCTTCCCCGTGACGGCCATCTTCCACGGTCACGCGCATCACGGCAGTTACCAAGGACGAACCAAGACCAACATTCCCGTTTACAACGTCGCCCACCAGGTGCTGCGTGCAACTTTTCCGGATCGGCCGCTCTTCCATTTGGAGAAGATCTCTCTCGAACCGGCATCCGCTCCACCAAGCCAAAATGGCCAGCAAAACATTTCGCAGAGTGCGCAGCCCGTTTAGCCGCGACCCGCCAGGGGAGCGCGAGCAGGCTCCGGCAACTGTACGACCGCGCTCCCCTGTCGGGTCGCGGCTAGTGTGAACCGCAGGTGTTGTTGGCTAAGTCCTGAAACGGTGCAGTCTCTTTCACAAAGGAGAAGTTAATCCTACCTGGGCGGGTCCGTGCCCGTCCAGAACTCCTTGCTCGAAC